>Ga0123353_10007825_pt1 | contig 14510 bp, 7 predicted proteins | sample TergutLab28metaG_3_FD_92763 | JGI IMG/M metagenome (GOLD analysis project Ga0123353, IMG submission 92763) | Labiotermes labralis P3 segment gut microbial communities from Petit-Saut dam, French Guiana - Lab288 P3 | ecosystem: Host-associated > Arthropoda: Insects > Digestive system > Gut ... | reverse complement strand
AGTGACGATCCGGGAAAGCATGTCGTCCCCTTCGTCCTGGTAGCGCTGGAGATGCTGCAATGACAAGCCCATTCTCTGGCTTTTGTGTTGTGGTGTCAGCTGGCGTAGCACCTATCGGGAGCACACTTTATGGAAGCCTAGCCGCTCACGCATCATGTTGTAAGTCTGGCCATGTGAACAACCAATAGTGGTGGTACAGCGTCGATGGTGACCCTCCTGTCTGCTCGGATGATGTCTTCGACGCGCCGCAACGTTGCCGGCGTGGCGATCTCCACCGGCCGACCGACTCGATGTTCGTCTTCGATACTTGTCCGCCCTTTCGAGAACTTCTGCACCCAATTATGGACTGCTGACGTGACAGGCAATGATCAACGTACATGGGCAGCATTTCTTTGTGGCTATCCTTTGCTGCCAAATCTTTTGCCCACAAAAACCGCACAAGGCCACGCTGTTCTATCGTGATACACGTATTCGGGGTCGCCGCCATCTTGTAACAGCTGCTCCGTCTTAACGGTCATGCGCATACCGATCGTTGCGCGTCACAATAAAACTAGATAGTGCTGCCATCTAGCGGTGACAGTTTTCTGCACTTAATTTTAAAAAGGTAGGTCGCAACTTGGTTTTGTAACTCACTCATTGACTTACGTACGTACGTAAAATCTGTTACATTTGCACGCACAACAAAACGAAAAGATACGAAAATTGTTGAGAAGCCTGAGTGCATTGAAACAGCTTAATAGTTTAGTATCAATAAAATCCTTGTAAGATATTCATTAGGTCGGCTAAAACCCAAAACGAGCCTACTGTGCAGCCTTCGCATTACCACGCCATACAATAATCCATTAATTGCACAGAGACGACGCACAACTTTTAATGTGCGTTTTCGTTTCCGCGAAAATGAGGATACAGGAACTCTTCGCCCACTGCGCTTTTGACAGGCGCTATTTTATCTACACATGGCTGGAAATCATTGCGTAATTAAGAAGAAGTTTTCCGAACGCCGAGAAATATAACTACCTAGGCGGTTACTCATCGGCCGTAGAAGACGGAGGCATCAGCTACCCAAGCATTGTGTGAACGTTTTAAAGTCCAAGATTTCATGTCTTTTAAGCAGTCGGGCGCCCGTGAGTGTCCGTGTTCAATACCCCCTTTTTTTTCAACACTCCGTTATCACCCCCTAACCCCGGCGTTGTACCAGGGATCACTGAATCAGTAGGGACTCAGAAATCCATCTGATTGCGGAAAATGCCCCTCTTGCATAGTAACGAATCCGATTTATTATGACATATCCCTTCACGCATCATCAACAACGTAGCATCTGGCAGATCAATCGGTGAAGTAGTGAAGTAGTGAAATATCGACTCTACGCCCGGAAATATTTGACATAACACGGGAAGCATGGGCATTTGCATATAAAGCAATCACTACATCACTCAACGAATCTACATATCTTCATATGACTTAAAATTATGTATGTACGTATTTATATATGTATTTTGCGTATACATGTTATGTATGCACGTACGTGTGGGTGTCGGATTGCAGTACCAGGTCTAAACGCGCTGTAAATTTACGCTGCTCTGTAATCAAGAGATGAGGATACTCTAGTGACTCATCAGGTCAATACCAATATTAGGAGTACATGTTCATCACAGCGTGTACTTCTGTTTCACCCTCATCTGTTTGTCCATCAAATCGGTTTTCCACTCTAAGTAAAATCCTTGCATTCCATGTAGCATTGTAATAAATTCACAGCCCCTGTCAGGTCAGTTACAACAATTGGCTTACACGTAGCTCACGCAATTCTCTGCACATGGTACGCACTCTTGTTTTTGGGCGAAACATCTGCTAAGCACTCTCGTCTTTGGACGGAACTTCCAGGTGTGTCTCAGCTTCGACTACGAAGAAGACAATCAACGAACAAGAAAAGATACGCCCTGTATTTTACTGAACCACTGCCTTCGTGCGGAATTCAAGCCACTCTTAAACGCATATTATTGGCTGTATTGTACGGAGTCATTAGATTTCTTCATGATTAATGAAGGTGCAAGTTAGTAATTACTTTCAATCATATACCGTTATTTTTTCAAGATGGGCGACTCTCATCCAAGAATTAATCCTTCCATCTCTTCCTGCCACAACCTCTGATTCCATTGCCAGTAATGGCTGTGCATATTCCTGCAGCAGGGAACCATAACTCTCTAAATGTTATGTTATGGCGACCTTGCCACTTTAATCGAGGGTTTGGTATCTGAAAGGCAGCATATAGAAGGAGACGTGTCATCCATTGTACTATGACATTTATACTTTCGTTTCATCCTGAGAGTTATTCGGGCGCAACGTGATAAATTAATCATTCTGGTTGCCAGAGGCTTCTGCCGACGGATTACTTTGTAGTCAGTTAAATGCGTACCAAGGGCATTAAGCACAAAAGACGGCTCCTTCTTACGTTCCAAGTTAAAGGCGTTTCATTCAAATACAGTGAAAGATAATCAATGTACTTAACCATTACGAATACGTTACTTATGTAAGCACCTCACACATATCACATAGAAAAGACGCAACATGAAGATTAAAGTCGTCTGGGATATGACGGGATGTTGATCAATAGTTACCGACGTTTCGGATGATTTTACTGCATCCACACTCAAGTACTTTCAAGTTTCTTGGAGGCAGCGTGCTTCTCTGAAACATCGGTTACTATTGGTAGTCGACAAAGCGTCGCATCCCAGATGACTCTGTCATCGAAGAAGCTGTGAAAACGTCACATCAAGCAATACACTACCAGCTTTACCAACTACGGCTCAAGGATAATAGGCAGCTTATCCAAAGAAGGTCACCTTCAAAATCGGCATCCTACCAGATGGCCTAAAGAAGCAGAATCTTCCTTCCTGTTTGGCGTCACAGTCTTCGCCTACTCTCTTTTCTTCCGGCATGCATCCTTATCTCTCTTCCTGTGTCTTTATTTATACTTAAATCACTTTCCTTCCATCTCTTCATTCTCCCTTCCTTTCTTCCTCTCCATCCTCATTTCCCAGTCTCTTTTCGTGTTCCCTTCTTTCTTCCTTAACGGGTGAAAATTTCAGTTGCTGTAAGATTTGTGTGTTCTCGCGCGTCTACGTGTGCAGTGTGTTATATTTGTGTCGTATAGTGTAGGCTGTGCATAGGCCCACATGTGCATTCGTCAGTATTTTGCCTACGTGTCTTTTGATCCTGTATGTCTGTATACGCATATTTCTCGTCATAGTCTTCCGCCCTCTTCACAACACTTATGCTCTTCTACGTGCTGTGCGCGTTCAAATTACATTCACAAAGCCCCAGTACATAGAATGACTGTTTAATGTTACCAAATTGCTCCAGATTAGTTCTAGAATGACACTTTAAAGTCTACTAATTCCCCTTCCAGTTTAGCCCCAATTATTTCATAATAAATCCATCACTCATTATCTTCATAGACACGAAAAACAATAACGTGAAACTGTGGAAAGAAATTGCCTAATTTATCTTCCTCTACATCAATGCTTCTGTGGTCATCCCTCGTCATATCACCAATTTGTCTCTCACGTCCATTACGAGATAAAAGCTTTATTCAGTGCATTTTCAGATTTTTGAAATCACTCAAACGAAGTAAATAATTTACCTGCAATGCCGTACTACGGGAACTGTCGTTATTTCAGGGAATTTATATTCTTCTTCCGATAATTCCTACAGGCCGAAACACGAATGTTGTTAGGGAGAGATAAAAAAGGGAAAATTTTTCCTGTCGACGTCATGAAGGCATATCGGAGGAACAGAGGTATAAGTCCAGTAATCCTTAACCTCAAATCTAGACAGAGGTGAACAGTCAACTTACGGCCCCAACCGCTTTACTCCCGTGAAATGACGTCGTTACCCACTGAATAAAAAGCTGGGTGGGCCCCACAGACAATCTGGATGTTTTGGAGAAGATAATCAGATTTGAACATAGCCCATGATTATGTTTCAACAATGTACATCTTAAAACACCTTTTAGAAAATCGAGTTTATATATATTTTTCAGGCAAAACACAAACAAGGGGATATTTGTCTGAGAACTGTTCCAACAATACACGCTAGATAATGATTTTAAACAAGGTGTTATAAAATCAAACCATATTCCACCATTTTTTGGGGGCAGCCACCACCGTCATCAGGGGAATTCACTTCATAAGGTAAAGCGCTGCATTAAAAGAAACTGTGTTATTGTGCACACACAGTTAGGTCCATTTCATATTATTTATCAAAATAGAACATGATGAGCACAGAATAATAACAGCTGTGTGCGCTGGGAGGCTGTTAGATATAGCTACAGCATTCATCGTCACTACTGTTCAGCACTTCAAAAACAAAGTTCAGCAGCACACGATAACAGACCATACTGTCCGGCTACACCACATCCGAAACTCATTGCTACAGAATTAGCTTATAACTACAGGATCAACTCCCGAGGGTAAACCATTATTCATCCATAGCAATCAGTTACGCTCGACACAGAGGTACGATTGGCCATACCTGGGGTTGCGTAGCCTGTATCTTTACACAGCGCGCACAAGAGTTAAGTCATACCAATTAAATGCTACCACTCATAGCAATACAGCTGGTCACCCCTGGAGTATGTCTGTATTCCCCGAGGATGACAAGGGTTTATTCGTATCAATCATTTACTGCCCCTCAATAAAAGACATACAGTTGGCCAGCTCTCGCGAGTATCTAAGCGATTTGTTCCTATTAATCAGCGATCACTAGGGGGACACATTTGGTCACTCTCCCATTATGTGAGAGCTCACAATCAATGATTCATTGCCAGACTGACCCGATTACCCACAAACCGTGCACATTTCTCTATTCCACACAGAGGACAAGTGTTGTGGCTACTACTCACGTCCACGTTAATGCCAGGCAATGGGAACACCCTTGTGGGAGGCGACTCCTTGGGCACAAAGCGGTAGAACTCGTCGTCCCCTCGGTACCACTTGATGGAATAAAGCGCTGCATGCTCCAGGTCATAATCGCAGGCTAACCTCGCTGTGTCTCCAGTTAGAACCGCCTCCGGAACATCAAGGCGAACCCCACGTAAACTCCGGGCCCAGTCTGCTGAAAACACACACACACACACACGCACAAGTTAGACTCTTTCCATCCTTCTCTCTCTCTCTCTCTCTCTCTCTCTCTCTGTCTGGTCTACGTGAGTTGCTGGTTACTGCTGGAAAAGCGAAGATGGTCAAGTGGGGAAAGGGATTCCCCTGATGTGGTTGGCACATACTGTATGTACCGGCAAACCTCACCTAGTCCCTCTGGTACTATTTCCGCTGATTATTTCAACAATGGAAAGTTAGCCAGAAACCGTTGGGTAGAGACGGTGGGTCAGCATAAAACAAATCGATATGGCTGCCAACAAGCAACCTACATCAGCTACCGGAATTTATTATGCCCTTTATACAGTTCGGTTAAAAGTATCATTCCTCATCTCCTTCAGGATTTAATACTTCCTTCCTTTAACTTCGGTCATTCTCTCAATCGTTCTCTCTCGTTCTTTCATTTCCTTTACTTTGTCGCTCTCTCTCTCTCTCTCTCTCTCCTTCCTTCAGTAACACGTGAAGGAAAGGCAAGGACAGCCCCAAGATGGCCATCACCAATTACCAATTACTAAATAAAGCGACCCCACCTTCTCCGTTCAATAATGTAAGATATTTATTCGATAAGTTCCGGGTTCCATTCCCGGTAATGAGATTGTTTAATATTTGTGTCTCCGTATCGTACAATACGCCAAATTTTCTTCTAAGCCATACTGAATTCGTCACTCTCAGTCACCTTACAGTTTGTGGAGTAGAAACTACAAAAGAAAATCCCTTACCTTGATGTCGACGTCACTTTAAAGCGATTAATATTCAAATTACACAGAAGACCTAGTAATTGAGCCATGGTGTAACTCTTACATCCACTTTGTGTAAAAAGGCCGCTACCAAATTCAAAACATAAAGCATGATCATTACAGTTTCTATGAAGGACATGACAAAATCAGATTGTATGAGTACCGAATAAGCTTTGGTTTGTTTTGCCACTGAATGTGTTTACATTTACTATAACCACTGCAAATTATCTCTACAGGTACATCAACAAATGTAAAGCAACCTGATGTCTGAAACAACATGGTCTTCACGCAAGGAGGTCACTAAAAACCATTGCATAAACAACATAGTCGCTGAGTAAAAGAGGCCTGGTTTTACTGTAATGCCTAATCAAAATAAACCAATATTGCAATTCTGAAATATGCCATCCCCGTTGTGTTTAGTAATTAATGGGTAGGATAATTACAGTCAATAACACAACAATGTATGTCAAATTGATGTTCATTAGAAGATAATAAAAACCACATGTTTCGGCCACTATTGGCAATCATAAGGTTTTTTATCCGATAGAATTGTATGCTGTAAGAGTGTTTATATAAAGCCTCATATAAACCCTCTTACAACATACAATTCTTTCTGATGAAAAACCTGATGTTGGCCAATAGTGGCCGAAACATGTAGTTTTTATCATCTTCTAATAAACATCAATTAGATATACATTGTTATGTTAATGACTGTAATTACCCTACCTATTAACAAATATTGTACGTTAACTGGTGAAGACATACTCCACGGTGAGTTCGTTAAAAAAGATGAACCAAATTAAAAAAAAACAACTAATACACTTGGGTATATTAACATAATTTTATTATACGGTAATTGCCAACATGTTTCGGCCACTAATGTGGCCATCTTCAGGGTTGTAACAACAAGAATGAAGTGATTTCGGCATATTATAATTGTATGTTATTCTCGGCAATTACAATGTAATAAAATTACATTCATAAACCCAAAGTAATTTTCTGGTTCGTTTAAAATTTATACATGGTGAAGACATATTTTTAAGATGATCCAATAAAGTACGCTGTGTGAGCTGGGCATGTAGCATGAAATTCAGAAACAGTAACTTCATAACAACTTTTGGTAAGAAAACCCAAAGGAAACGGGCAATCTGGAAGACTAGAATGCTCTTAAAATTTATCTTACAGATACAGTTTTAGGGTAAGCGTACTGGATTGAACTTAATTTTCACTGCCGAACAGTGCAAAATACAGACACCAATACGGACCTAATATATGCAGCCATACCACCACCGCCGTATTAAAAACACATCGATGTATTTTAATGGAATATTTTAACAACTGCAACTTTAGTAAGCACAAATTAATGCGATCGCTGATGATGGTGTAACTGTAACACCCCAACATGTCGGAGCTGTTTTAATCTAAATTGTAATGTAAATTTTAATATTCTTTTTAAGACAACTCACTAGTGCATCAGTAGGTGAATAAATAAAACTTTGATTGATTGAACTACGAAACCGTCCGGTGCCTGTCTCTTTTAAAATCGTAAGACAACCCGACCAGAACACACGCTCAATAAAAGATGTATCTGTGAATGGAACTACTTATATAAGGAAATCTACTTCTGTAGTCCATCACCTACAGTCCATGTTCACATTCCTTATGTATAACAGTTCAAATTCATTATGCTTTCTTCGTACTGGGGTTACAAGGTGGCGCTGTTGGTTGAGACACTGCGCTACAAGCCGGAAGGTCACGGGCTCGATTCCCGACTGGATCATTGGAGTTTTTGACTAACTTAATCATTCCAGCCGAAGGGATAGATTCAGCCTCTAACAGAAATGAGCACCAGGGATATCTTCTGGGGCGTAAAGGGGACCGGTGCTTACGGCTTACAACATTATCACATCTATGTGCTGTCTAGAAAATTTTGGAGCCTCAACTTCCTGGAACCCTAGGGGCCTGTCCAAGCCTCTGTAATGGGATAGCTTTACCTTTTTTTAATATTCTTTTTTTGTATCTACAAATTAGTGCTTGCAGCAAGACTACCCAGATAGCTACTCGCGGACGTCCTGTAAATAGAAAAATGTTTACTTCGCTTCTCCCTGTCCTGAAGTTAATAAAACTTCACAGTAGGTCCTGGTGTTTTCACCATGCTGTAGTTTAATATGAAAGTAAATACACTGGCAGTCTTATGACTACAGGCAATCTGCATTCCATAAATATTAAAACCACTCCATTCCTTCTATCTAGCTGCCTTCGGCATCTACATAGGCCGGGTGAGCAAAATCCTCCGAGTAAACCAACACTGTTATATCTGATCAAAAAGCTAGATGCCTCGATTTTTTTCGCGCACATAACTTGAAAATAAAGCAATAAAAATACCCACACGAGGAAGAATTTTTGAAATTATTAAGCGTTTGTGTACTGAGGAATAAATCTATTACAAGTTTACGAAAATAAAGTAATGCATCTCTATTTGATTTTTAATTTAGGTAAATGAAAGACCCTGGAAAGAATATATGATGCATAATTTTCATTACGATGTAAACAAAAGACGATTATCTATTGTCATATCTTTGTTCATAATTTCATAATAACGTACAGGAACCACAACTTCACGTTTGTTAGACACCATCTCAGCATTTCGTAATGATGCCCTATTACTAATTTTGGCTGTCAAAACATAACCGTTTGATACTAAATACGTACGTATGATTGTTGTTTACCGTCATTCCAGTTATCCAACTTCGAATATAGAACTGATTTCATTAGACTCTTGTGTTACCTGAACATTCCTTGCTTTCAAACACGTAGCCAAGTAGGCGTGTATTTTGTATCCTGTGGAGGCAAAAGGAAGGTACGCGTTCATGAGTGTTAAAAACGGCCGTGTGCCCCTAAACCTCAATTTTCAGTCACGCATTGGTCTTCTCAAAGACGGTATCTTTCATGAATATAGCCTCTACGCTGGGGATAAGATCTCTGTAGATTATTTCTGTCATAGATTGATTTTAAAATTCAGCCGTCAGAGGAAAACCAGCAATTTACCTATCACCAATCAGCTTGTATTCAGAATTTCAGTAATTATTCATAACAGATAAATCGACAACGTGACTGATCGATCAGCGTTTAACACACGACTGGCTGAACCATGGCAGAATAAGATTTTTATGAACAGGGCTAAAGAATATTACAAAATCCCTCAGTAACCTGGCTTTCAAAATTACCCCCCTTCTCTTTGGTTACCTCTGACGTAGGGTAATAATTTGTCACTATCCAGAACATAGAAGTAACAACAACTTCGAAACCACCCATGTAACCTGTTGCCGGGAACACCCAGCTGTATTTAATACACCTCGACATGTTTAGGCCCAACCGGATCACTATCCAGGAGTTCAATGTAATAAAACTGGAGGCAACAAGGCCTTACAAATGATAAGAACAGTGCTTACGTTAGTGTGGTAGTTCCATCGAAACAATACAACAGCATGACTGCAACAGGTGACAAAACAATACTAACTGATAAAAATACATTGTTAAAGTGCTAAGGGGAGTAGCTTCTTTGAATGCAATTTGTGAACATAAGTCAAGTTTGCCGTCCTGTTGTTTTTACGTTGAGGCTTGAAAGTAATAATTCTCTAGGACGGGTTAATGCCTACCGCTAGGTAGACCAGTGGTGGAGTTGCCACCTTTCAGCCTCTGGACAGGCGTGTTCTGCAGCATTTCCTCTGCAGTTGATGGAACAGTCAAAACGCTGTGATTCGGCTTCCAGAGCCTCGTTTGTTAGGGCAGGCTCTACCTCGGGCAGGTGAGGAGAGGTTTCTGATCGCACTTCACTACCCCATAATGAATTACAGACCGAAGGTCGAACACGACTTGGAAGACCCTTGAAGAGTCTGTTGACGTGGCCAAAACAGGTCTATCAAGGCCTGACTCGTGACGGATGATGATGATGATGGTGGTGGTGGTGGTGGTGGTGAGTAAAAATTAGTATATGTCACGTGAGATTCAGAATCGAAAGTGTTAAAATATATTGACGGACAAAATTACCTTCTCAAAACAACTATAATAAGCACGAATATTTAGTCCAAACAGAGAAATAACATTTCACATGATCAGTATATGTGCATTTAGCACTACACGATCGAAGTGCAGACAACTGCTATAAAATGTGTGTGAAGACTCGTGTGTAACCGAAGTGAAGCTGGTCAGCTCTTAAGATGACGTATTGATTATGTGAAAGCAACTATAGAACTGCCAGTTGTGCTAGAACTGCTTTCCGATTGAAATTCCATGTAAGAGACATCTCACACAAAATGTCGGCCATTGGCAATGCCTGATGCGTGTGAGAAGTCGGTAATCGTTTCTAACTTCACATGGATAGCTAGCCGACATATCCAAGAGTCAGCACCGGCACAAAATAGCATGCCTCTTACAGAAATGGCACCCCATTAGCAGTAAAATAAAAAATGATAATTGAAGTTAAAATTATGTATTACATCGTTGAATGCAAAACTTTCGCAAATAAAGCACTGTAGCCAGTTACTGGTCAATCGCACACTCCTTTTGCATCCAGCGGTGGTGCAGCTGACACTCACTTTATGTACATTTTTAGCCACAAGCAAGGCAGACTCTAAAACAGTCACACGTTGTACAGTAGCTGCTCCCGTGTTGGTCTTCACTCGTGTTATTCGCGCGTTCTTCGGTGCTTTCAATCTCTTCGAGAAAGTATTTTCATTATCGTTAGTCTCAAGAAATTCTCCATATGCCTACGGGAAACCCCCCGCTTAGCGGTAATCGGAAAGGGGATACCTTCTTTGGAATACGCCGCTGAATTTAATGTGAGTGGCCAATTTGACCCGACGAGAATTCGTATGTTGGAAGCCAAAGATAACCCGCTGGAATGGACGACATTTCTGTCAGGTTGTTTTAAGTTTATTTCTGCATTTTCCTCCAGAAGCCGCCACACATTCTGCGACTGCGCAATCCGAAATTGCACGAAGTCTGTTCAAAACGATTTGTGTTTTATTAAACAGAAAAAAATACATACCAGATAAAATTTATTAAAACTTATTCCTTTCTAAGTAGTCCTCTCCTGCATTAATACAATAAATCCAATGACGTTGCCATTTTTTCCAGCTTTCCATATACGATTGTGAAGAAATGTGCATTAAATCCACTATCGTTTTTTCTTGCATTACTGCACTGATTCCAGTCGGCAGCCTTTTAGACTAACTTCCCATTTCGGTAACAGGAAAAAAAGTTTGCAGAAAAAAGATCACAATTGTAGAGTGGGGCTGTCGAGCCACAGAAGTTTTGTTTTGAGGGATAAACTTCTGCATGGACAGCACCGTCTGTGCGGGTGAGTCGTCGTGGTGAAGAAACCAGCTGTGTTCCCACCAAAGTTCCTGTCGTTTCTTACGCAAACATCGACCAGGCAAAATTCCTTATTCACTATTCACTATTCACGCCAACAACTTTTTTTAATCGCCGATGCACGCTTTAAATTAAATAATTGTCAAATCGAAAATAAAACAAAAGAGACAACAGCAAGATCTAAAAGTCTAGTAAATCACACCGAATGACCAGCGGCCGGCATATAATTTTAAAGGGAGTTTGCGCAAGCAGTCCGAGAACTTTTTGAACAGCCATCTTACATATACTTGTTCTGGTGTTGCCTCTGTACCCTTCATGTAAGCACCACATGTACTAAAGACTCCACACACACACACACATGGTTCCAATTCTTGCAACTAGCTTTCAAGGTACGTCCAGCAGACCTGATTTATGGGCACTGACGTCAGGTAGTACTGTAGCTTGGCACGGAAATTGAGCCCAAGCAGGCGCTGATGTTCCTAGGACGATGATGCGGTTTCATTTTATCTGTGGGTTTCTGCATATGGAAGTAGAATATTCCTCCGAAATTTCGGTCAACATATAAGACTGACGATGTCAAAATTCAGAAGAATGCATGTCACCCAGCCCAGTCCCTAACGGTCTTAGAAGCCTGAATGACGACCTAACAATATTATGTCCTGTAGCTTAAAGGGCAAAGTTGTAGATAAAAGTTATCAATTTGATCACTGGCAGAGTTCTGACGGCAAAACAATCGTATTTAAGTTCTCAAATAATCGGTCAGTCGTCTTGTATAAGATAAGAAGATGTTTAATGAGCTGTCATTAATTTTTTGTATAACTCTTTAAACCAGCGACATGTAAATTTCTAATTTCGAAACTGTGACACATTTGATAATTTATCAGCGAACAGAGACAAGTAATAATATAGACAACCGACTAGATGCATCAGTGATAATTTTATTAACAATTTTAATCAGCTCAACATGTCTCGGGCGATAATTTCGCTCATCCTCAGGAGCACTAGACTGTGTTTACAGCTTGCGGTATAAAGCACCGATGATGCTGCCTGCTGGTGACCAGGAAGAGGTGGAACCTCTTACCTCTTCCTGGTCACCAGCAGGCAGCGTCGTCGGTGCTTTATACCGCAAGCTGTAAACACAGTCTACTGCTCCTGAGGATGGGCGAAATTATCCCCCGAAACATGTTGAGCTGATTGAAATTGTTAATCAAAATTATCATTGTTGTATCTAGTCGGCTGTTTATATTATTACATCAATGATGCACGGTCACACAAACATCAAATAGACAAGTTAATGTGTCTTGTCCAGTTCCAAAGCCGACAGCCGCACTAGCTTCGCTCCGCAATAATTTCTGTTCATCTACGTCTTTATTTCTACCAGTCTAGCTACCCAAGTACGCGCTTCGCCATACGTCAAAAGTTTTATTTATGCCGCCAAAAAAAATACCGGCATTTTGTTCTCTTTAACAAAAATTTTTCACTTCGTATGAAAGTTAAAAACTGCCCTTACTTTAAAAAATTATGAGTTGTAAGAAGACGCGATCAGAATGCTGTGCGAATTGTGACAGTTCATTACCGAAAGTGCTTGATACTGAAAATTTGCAATGATTCAACAAAACACACAACACCGTACTCGACAAGTTACACGTAGGATACAATAAATAACTACAAAGACTGATTTCTGACAATCTGTTATAAACCTGGCTGATTGCAAACCCTCAAGTCCCATTTTCAAGCCTCTTCATTGCTTCCTACTAGGGAATCCGCATTCAACTGTGAACTAGAGTGTTACAATGTAACGTACGAGTAAGCTGCGATGCATGCCTGAATGTATAAGGGAGCGCTTTGCGGAATTACAGTTCAGCTAATTATATCAGTTCAAACAGAAGATTATCAGCGTAGCATAGCGAATTACAGCGGTTAAATATGCAACATGAGGCAGCCTGAAGCATCCTTGCATTCGCTCCCATCATTCAATCGGTAAGGTTATGACTCAACACACAGCAAATTTCTCGGACAATAGCCTGTCTGAAATCAATGTGTTCTTCGTTATATTCGGTACGATTATACGGAATTCGTTTACTGCATACAGTACTTACCTAAACTTAATAAATGAACGCATGACGGAAAAAAGTCATGTCCACATATCGGTCCACGCCCTTTAATTTCTGAAACTTATCAGCAGGTTTAACATTCATAGGTCCGTGCAGCGCCAATATATTCGCAGAGTACAACCAACAAGGGGGACCGCGGTAGCACAGTGGCTAAGGTGCTGGGCTACAAATCGGAAGGTCGCTGGTTCGATCCCAGCTGGTGTCAGTGGATTTTTCATTGACATAAAATCTTTCCGATCGCACTATGGTCCTGGGGTCGAATTAGCCTCTAACAGAAATGAGTACCAAGAGCATTTCCTGGGGGCAAAGGCGACCGGTGCGTAAGGCTGACAACCTACCACCATCCTGTGCCGCTGTCACGAAATCTGGGAACCTTAACTTCCTAAGAACCCTCTGGGCCTGTCCATGCCTGTAACGGGACTGCTTTTTACAACCAACAAGATGCAACTTTTCATAATTTATTTATTTCTGTAAGAAGCTCTACATGTTTCAGACGGTTTTTCAGTCCACCATCAGGAGCTCAAAACTGCACATACAACGTCAGGTATTTTTCAGATCAATATTGCTACCTGCTGCTAGTCGGCCAGGCTAGCAGCAGGTAGCAATATTGATCTGAAAAATACCTGACGTTGTATGTGCAGTTTTGAGCTCCTGATGGTGGACTGAAAAACCGTCTGAAACATGTAGAGCGTCTTACAGAAATAAATAAATTATGAAACTTTGCATCTTGTTGGACGTACTCTGCGAATATTATCAGCGGAATTTTATAGAGGAACTTTGCAGGTTTTCTCCTTGAAAATCTTGGCCCTTGACAATGGTTCCGATAAACTGTTCTGTAGCGCTGGTGACAAATCAACCTACTCCGAGCAACAACTCAGAAGAGCGAATATCTCAACTACATCGTGCAGAAAACCTGAAATTCCACTTCAACATTTACAAAATACAGTGACAGAGATAATATGTAATAATGTTAGGCGAATTCAGCTTCTCGTTTAAAAGACTACAGTTACATACGCTACATTACATTGCCCTTGTAATGAAACTCTATCACACTTTCCCTTCAGTACTCTTCATGAAAATAAAACTCGTTAGATTTTCTGCAAAATGCTAAAAAGTGTGCAGGAATTACT
>Ga0123353_10007824_pt1 | contig 14512 bp, 8 predicted proteins | sample TergutLab28metaG_3_FD_92763 | JGI IMG/M metagenome (GOLD analysis project Ga0123353, IMG submission 92763) | Labiotermes labralis P3 segment gut microbial communities from Petit-Saut dam, French Guiana - Lab288 P3 | ecosystem: Host-associated > Arthropoda: Insects > Digestive system > Gut ... | reverse complement strand
ATGTACTTAGTTTTATCAGCACTTACTTCCAGTCCAATCTCCCTAGTAGCAGCTACTAAAGCTTCTGCGTTTTCCTTTAAAGAATGTATACCTCCTCCCAGTATATTAACATCATCGGCATAAGCCAGAAGCTGATGTGTACCATTTATTTTCAAGCCATCCTGGTTTACCTGAACCCTCCTAATGGCGTACTCTAAAGCAAAGTTGAAAAGCAGTGGTGGTAGAGCGTCTCCTTGTTTCAGACCGTTCCTAATAGGGAACCTGTCAGACACATTCTTGTCTACCCGGACTCTGCTATATGTTTCAGTCAGACTCATTTTTATTAATCTTACAAGTTTCCTAGGGATACCAACCTCAATGAGAATATTATGTAAGTCCTCCCTCCTAACTGAATCATAAGTGGGGGAGTAATTTACCTCCGGATTGTTTTATCTCCAGAGCAAGCATCATGCCTGCAAGTATTTCTTAACATGAATGTTTTACAGGGAGGGGTTGTTAGCACCTCGCCCAACCCCCAAGCTGGAGGACCGAGAGAGCATATTAATAAACAAAAATTCCTGGAACACCTCAGTTAATAAGAACCTAATTTAATAATATTGAAATGGTGTTGTTTGCTGGGCTAACACATACATTAAACTAATTTTTATTGTTGACGTTGTGCGGCTATCTTTCTGTAGTGTGTAAAGTTTCATTTTTGTATATGTTTTGAATGTGGTTTGTATGTTTGTCTTGATTTTTATTTAAATTATTCATTGCACTTTTAAGCGGTAATTACAGAAGGAACTGAACCAGCAGTTTCGTTACTGTTAATTTTACAAATACAAATTTGGTGTAATAATTTCAAATGTCAATTTGGATCTGGCACATAAACTGCCCCTTCTCTTGGCATTGAGCCTGTAAAACCTGAGGTGATGTTTGTGTGGGACAGTTTAATAATTCGTGATTGTCTTACGTTTTCGCTGTTCGAGTCTATTCCGCTTTTGCAGTAAGTAGTGTTACGTTATGCTTCATTAAATATTCCGTTGATCTTGGCCGGTGATTTTGGCTTGTAACGTGAGTCGGTTAGTGCGTGATTCAGTGTAATGCAATAATCTGCCACATTCATCTAGGGAATTATTGTGGGCAGTGTTTGCGTAAAGTGGCCATAGGCAGGGAAATGGAGCCTCTGAACTTGGGAGTGAACCGTTTTCAATTTGCATTTGGCGCTTTTGTTAGTGACTGCAGTTACAGTTGGAAGAGAAAATGTAAGTTTATTATTATTATTATTATTATTATCTTGTTGTTGTTGTTGTTGGTGGTGGTGGTGGTGGTGTATCTTGTCACAGGCCTTTTCTCCATGGCAATTCTTCTCTTGAATCACTGCTGATCTCCAGCGCCCAGGCTCCAAATTTCAGAAAGCAGAACTCTCCTTCTTATTAAGGGTGAGATCTGATATCTCTAAGTATATGCGTTTTTTTAGTGAATCTATTGAGTGATTTCCTGATATGGCTTTCAAATTTTTCTATAAACATTTGCTGCCATTTCGATGACTCCAGTTATGACCGATATAACCATACACTTCCTGTTCCACATTCTACATATCTCCATACATAAACTCGTGTATTTTAGGTTTTTTCCTCCTTTTTGCACGAATTTTTTGTCTGTAGGTATTGCCACACCTATCAGTATGTACATAATAATAAAAATAATTATTATTATTTCTAGTATACTGGAAATGGACGGATGACACGGAATATCTCGGTCAGTGAAGTATGTTAGAGCAGGTGGCACTTTGTTATGGCTGGTGTACACTGGACTGAAGTCATGAGTAGTTTTACATTCACATTTAACATTCTGAGGGCAGCGTTGTTGAAGTAGGGTAGCGTGGGTCCTTATGTACGAAAGTAGTAACACTTCGTCAAGGAGTGTATTAATTAATTTAAAGGGATTAATCTTATAGTTCAGTGACTTATTCTTCTACACTAAGATCACTGCCTTCTGGGATGCCCTGACGTATAATATTGTAATTTACAACTTGTTTGAACCACCTGATACCTCATTTATTTTTATGGCAGAAGAGGCCGACAAACTGAAGATGGAGCCAGCAGGATCCTCCGAAACTTTGGCATCAGTCTGTACCAAAGAATGCGTCGTCGTATTCTAGACGAACACCATCTTGAGAAATTTTAAGTGACTTATAAATTTCTACATATTTTTGTGTCGTGTTGTAAATAGTTGAATTCAATTCGTTGCATTTTTCTGTTAATTCCGGACTTCCTTACATAATGTGTCTGTAATTGTACAACACCAGACGTATAGGTAATGCCGTGCTTTATTCACGCTTGTTTGAATAGTGACTGTCTGAAAAATGTGGCAATAAGATGTAATGGTTAATAGGAAGTTATAACATATATAAATAATTGTCCAACGAGATGCAACACAAAGCAGTCTATTTAATAGCCTCCAGGGTCACTCTACATGTTTCGGGTGTCAACCACACCCATCATCAGGAGTACACAAAACTGTATATACAGCCTCCGGTACTGGTCATATTTTTTGTGCAGCTACCTCCAACGTTGGCCAGCTAGCTTGGCCACGTTGGAGGGAGTTAGGTGCACAGTACTGGAGGCTGTAGTTACAGTTTTGTGTATTCATGATGGGTGTGATTGACGCCCGAAACATGTAGAGCGAAATTGCAAAATAATAGACTGCTTTGTGTTGCATCTCATTAGACAACTATTAAAATAAATCAGCGATGCACGGAACCATAAACATAAACATAAAAGGAAGTTCTAAATTTAATGTTAAGGTTAATACACTTACAAAGTGGCACTTGTCACAACGTCCTGGTATATGAAAGTTAATCTCTATAAAATTGGTGGTTCGATGCTGTGTTGGTTGGGGGTCAGAATGCTGAAGGTTTCAAAGTGTCACTACGGACAGAGCTTTCTTTTTTTGTTATTGTCGTAGAATGCCTCTGTCCATGAAAGGTATAGGTAACCTGTTGTTAGGTGGTGACTGTTCTGTGTTTGGTGATTCGGGAGTTTCAGAATGTTTCGTTGGTATTTTGTGCTAGATGTGAACATTATTAATTTATTGTGGTTTGTTAATGTGTTTGTTACTTTGCTGGTATGCGGTGGTATTAAACTTCCCGCTAGATTCGTGTATCAGAGAAGTAACCAAATTGCTCAAAATCTTTCAGCGTCTTGCAGAACGTAGTAGGAAATTCACTGATGATATTAACGTAGATTAAGTGATGCAGCAGCTTTGTGTCCATTAGGTACCGAGGTTAATGCTGCCGAAGCCTAGAAGTGGCCAATAGCATCAACAAAAGGCGAGATTAAGAATTTCTGGAGCCTCGTGTCAACTTCCACATACGTTGCCATGATTTAGTGTTTTAGTACGAGGGTAGTGAATCCTCGCACTTTAGGGGAAAATTGGTTGTGACGGTGGAAGTGGGGTGCAGTGAGGGTTGAACGTGGTATAAATCTGTGTGAAGAAGCTGTTGGTGTTGGCGGTGTTGAGCCTTTCATTACCACAGACTTAATTACATGAAATGGCTTTGGCTGGAAGCCTGGAGTAGAAAGTGAGCTAATTCGAGGCATACTAGTGAAATCACCAACATTTAGGTGTTCCGTTTATGAGATCACAGTAGAAGAGTGCTGATTCAGTCCCTCAAGATCAAATACAGCTACTGCCATTGCGATCACGTGACATGAAAGCACACAAATGACAATGTACGCCAGCATTACAATTTAAACACACGTTCGTACTGTCTACTAACTTGCAGTCGTTTCGAAATATTGAAGCTGTTTGTACGTGATGAGGTTTATCGCCGCCCTATGCATTTAAATTCCACTAATTTAGAGATACTTCTGAATTTCTTCACCAGATTTATTATCCAGAACAACTAATGCACAACATATATATATATTAATATCATTTTATGTATCGTAAGCACTACTACATGTTTCAATGAACTGTATCCTCTTCAGCGAGTTTTAAAATTAATGCTTTGCTAAGTTACAAAATTATTAGTAAATTAGTAGATTAGTAGATTAAAATGTTCACGTGATTGTTGTTGAATGACAAATACAATCTGTAAAATATTTATAATTATAACACGTGGAAGTTGTTTGATTGGTGACTACAAATATAATCTGGACAGACATGTGAATGTAATTCCTACGTTGGTGTTTCCTGATTGCTGAGATGATGAAAATGTCAAATAAGAATAAAACAATCATCACCAGAATTCGCTACCCACTTTTCATGTTTATGAATGGAAGCTTATTTAATAGTCATAATAACTTTCCAAATATCTCTCTCATGAAATATTCAGTGAATTGAATAGCGATGGCAAGGTTTGTGGAAATAATTGAGGCAAAAGTGTTTCAATCTGATTCTTCTCTGATTTGTTACTGTACTTTATTTTACTATAATATCTTTTGTGGTTTATTTGTTGAACTTAGATTTCTTAAAAGAAAGTTTCAATGAATTGTTTGGTGTTTCTCACTTATTTTTATTAGTCAGTATAATAATCTATAACGCCATGACAAAATGTCTAAAAAAGACTGGCTTAAAAATACTAATATAATATCAACTTGAATAACTAAATACAGTTCTATCTCTGCTAAATATCCAAAGTAAAATATAATTCGCCTGTGACATACGTAACTTGGAAGTGAAAATCTGATCCATTATGCGTAATTATATGGAAAAATTTTGTCAGTGTTTGTGAATTATACTACCTACCTACTAGAGAACACCGAAATTATCTTCAACTTTATTTCATTTGTCAATCTGTACGGCAGGAACGGTGCGCAGTCAAGAGGCCTGTAGTAGAGATTCTTTGAGAATGTCAGGCAACAGGTTAAAATGTTGTGTTTTTGTTGACGTAACCATTTTAACAGACCGGCTTGTAAACGTAAACCAATACTCCCACAATATCAATAAACCGAGTCTTGATTTATTAAATACATGAGTTTTCTCTTCCCAGAAGTGTGGAGGTTTATTAGTTGAACATATTTTCATAATTCTCCGTGCCCAGTATAGCGCACTACTTGTTCAGACGCGGAAGAATTTGAATGCTTCTGCATTTTTTTGCGAGTATATTTTAACATGCAAACCCATTCACGACTTTAATAAAATGAAATTTCTCCCTACATTCGTTAAAAAATGGAACGTTCGACAGAGAACTTTTGTCTTTATTTGTAAGTCACAAACACATCCAGAGTTTGCAACGAAGCGTATTTAATTTTGTTGCCCTGTGACCTTTTGTTTATTATGCGGTACATCCTAGTGTCCTTTTCCGCTATTAAATTCACAGGAGTAACACTTCCATACGTAACTGAATATGGAATGAAGAGCTTTTATATCTAAATTCGCAAAGTATCTACTCTAAAGCCGGACTTTCATTTGGTATAAAATGTGGCAGAATCAAACTCTTCACGAAAGAAGACACATTAACAGCATGTGAGGGCATTTTTGAATGACTGTGAACAGTAATATTAGTGTGGGTTGCAGCATATTACACAATATTCTTCAAAATAAACATATTTACGTTTTTGGATTTCGTTAGTCGTGAGACACATATAAAGTCTGAGCCGAAAATACGTTTTGAAGTTACAGGCCTATGTATCGGATTTGTTTTCCTGTTCTCTCGTTTTTAGCCGGGACAGAGTTAAGTTCAATCGCAAGGATCCACCCTAATAGTTTAGCTAATATGGATTATAATCTCATGATGGAAAGGATAAAGGCAGCCAGTACGCGAGGCTGACAACCATGCCACCATCCTATGCCGTTGTCATGAATTCTTAGGAACCTTAACCTCCTGGAACACTCTGGGCCATCCCAGGCCTGTAACGGGACTATTTTACCTTTTTTACTTCATGATGAAAATTGAGGCAGTGTGCAAATTGTTAGTGCCTATTTTAACAGTTCCTTTCTTTCGAAAAATGAAGAAGAGTGCCTATTTAACTTAATCGCATGTGTCCATCCGTCCCTCTGTCCGCAGGTATCAAAATGGGCTCCCACTAGATGGATTTTCGTCAAATTTGGCATACGAAATTTCTATGAAAATCGGCCAAGAACATCCAGATTTGGTTAAAATCAAACAAAGTGTGACGCGGACTTTACATGAATACTCTCGTATATATGTTTCATGTTGTTGACAGTTACAAATGTAGCTAACAACAGTACAAAATAGAACTCATTGTTTAATTTCCATGAGGACTAATTTAGTATTAGGGAGAACGAGAATGTTATGTTGCAGTGTGTTGCCTATCTTATTTGTTCTGGCTCCAATTATCTCCACAGGCTTTAGTAAAAATCCTCAACGTAAAATGACATGAAATTGCCTCCTGTGGTAGCCGACTTGTTGCTAACGGAGGGACGGACGGCAGGACAGACAGACATGACAGAGTCGTTCTTCGCTTTTAGTAATTGTTTTACGAGAGCGTCTAAAACGAATATTTGATACTGAAAGTGTCCAATTTAAATTGGTACAAAATTAACTGGAACTCACTTCAACGCTAAAGAATAAACTGGCTTTTGTTTTCAGATTTGCTTTTCAGTGCCGTTATTTTGAGAACGAAGTACAGAGTGTCTGGGGGTATACAGACGTTCCATGGACTCTGACGAATCGTTGAATCTCTATTGCCCTGCTGCTGTAGGAGTGGTAATTTTATTATCCGTTTTAGTAGTCCATAAAATGCTGCTGGAAAGAGATTAGGCCAATATGTCCAAGCGATAAATGGATTTAGAGTACGTCCATCTTCATTTGTTCCGGGCGTGTGCGTAGTGAGCGAGAGCAGTAGGTCTCATTATGCGTGACATTTGAACCGCAACTTACTGCTTGGTAGCCATGATTAGGTTGAAGTTCAGTGGAGTGCAGACATCCGACATCATCAGCAGGACATTTAAAATGTCTCGCTAGCTATGTAGTATTTAGCTGACATACGCGAATACAGAGGCGTTTGGTGGAGTACAGGCATCGTAAAATCAGTTTGGGCGTCCAAATATCTCACCCTCTACCTGGCTTTCAGTCAACATACACGAATATGAGAGAATTCAGTGGTGTGCAGGCATCTGTTATCACATGGAATGGTAAATATCTCCCACTTTGCTTAAGCTTTTATTTGTTTGTTTTTGGCGCGAAAGCCCCCAGTGGTCTAGAGCCTCCTCAGTCACGAGGTTTCTAGATCACACACAACGACGTACCACACTCGATAGGAATCCCCTGGAAAAGTGATCAGCTCGTCGCAGAGACCAACACGCAACACTTACAACAGACAAACATCCTTGTCCCCGGTGGGATTCGAACCCACGATCTTATCAGGAGAGCGGCTGCAGACATACGCCTTAGACCGCGCGGCCACTGGGACCGGCAGCTTTCATTTAGCATACTTGAATATAATGAAACCTACTAAGGTGCAGACCTAACGTTGTCAGCAGAACATTTCAAATGTCTCGTGGCTACGTTGTATTTAGTTGACATAAACGAATAGAAAGGCATTCAGTGGCGTGCAGACATCTGACATATGCTGCATATTCAAAATATCGCGCTCGCTGCCTGGGTGTTAGTTAGCATACAGGAGTAGAATGGCGCCCAGTGGCGTGCATGTATCTAACATCAGCTTGACGTGTACGGTACAATGTTGCGGGTTATTGCCTTTCCAAAACGCGAATCCAATTTGACACCTGACAGCATTAAAGGAAACGTTGTGATGAGAATATTCTTGATGCTGAGTTTAGACATCCAGTCGTGTTGTCATATAATTGTTACGTAAATTTGAATTCTACACAACCAAGTATATATCGCAGATTGCAACATGTTTCGACCTTTAAAGGACATCATCAGTCTAATATATTTATCATTATGTATTTTTTTTTGAAACGAGTATCAGCAATATTTCATGGGGGGTAAAGGCGGCCGGTGCGTAGGAATTAAAACTTTACCACCTTTATATGTCGATTGCCTTGAAATGTGGAGGCCTCAACCTCCTGGAACCCTCATGTCCTGTCCAGGCCTGGAATGGGATTGCTTTACCTTTTACCTTTGCCCCCAGTAGACAAGGACCTCCTCATTCACGAGGTTTCTAGATAATACACAATGACGCACCACAGTAGGTAGGACTTCTCTGGACGAGTGATCAACTCGTCGCAGAGACCTCTACCTGACAACACACAACACTCACAAAAAATATCCATGACCCCGGTGGGATTCGAACCCACGATCTCAGTTTACAAGCGGCCGCAGAATTACGCCTCAGACCGCGCGGCCACTGGGACCGGTATTTACCTGTTGTACGGCCACATTAACGGAATTTCATTAAATTTTATCAAGATCGGCTTGCGAACACGGTTTATGGTTATATATACAGCAGTATAGTGCCAGTAGCCTCTAACGACCACAGCCCTGCACTTGAAACCCTGCATTTCATATAGAAGTCTCCAGATGTCAGCGTCTCCGTTGAGCGGTATAAACAACAAGATAGAAATAGCGTAGATGGTTACGCGCATTCGCCAATTTGATTGGCAGTTAATTTACTTTGCTACCGTTAATTCCGCGTTTTAATTAATGCTGTGTAGCATATTGCCCTTCTGCGAATGAAACTGAAATGCTAGCACTTTGCCGGTTACTGTCAACACTTCCTTTTACATTTTGCCAACAAATCGATACAGTTTCTGGTACAGCTCTCAGATAACCGCTTTTGACATGCCTCTCAGTTTGAATTACGTAATTCGCTCAGTGCCATCTGCCTATGTTTGTTTCCCTCATGAGTGTGTTCGAGAATAGAGTACTGAGGGAGATGCCTGAACATAAGAGGGATGGGGAAACAGGGGAATGGAGAAGACTACAAAACGAGGGGTTTTATTATTTCTTTTTCTCATGGCTCGACAACTGTAGTGTGCTTAGGCCTGCTCCATGAGGTTTGTCGATCACACTCGGACATTCAGCACTCGGGAGGACTACTATGGACGAGCGACAAACCCGACGCAGAGACCCTACCTGACAAAACACAATACTCACAAGAGAGAGACTGTCTGCTCCCTGTGGGATTCGAACCATAAATCCCAACAAGCGAGAGGCAGTAGACCAACGCTTTAGACCGCTTGGTCACTGGGATCCAGTTTATGATCTGTAATTCCCACCAAATATTTGTTATTCGTGTGATCAAATCAAACACAATGCAGTGGGTGAGGCATGTGGCTTGTATGGGAACCAGGAGAGGTGCATACAGCGTTTTGGTGGAGAAACCTGAGGGAAAGGAATAACTTTGAAGACCTAGGTATTGATGGGAAGTTAATATTACAATGGGTCTTCAAAAAGTAGGATGGGTAATGGACTGGACTGGTCTGGCTGAGGATAGGGATATATGGCGGGCTCTTGTGAATGCGGTGATGAAATTTAGGGTTCCATAAAATACGGAGATTTTCGCAAGTAACTGAGGAATTCTTTTTTTTTTTCTCAGAAAGGACTTTGCTCCATAGATTAGTTAGTTAGTTAGTTGCGTCTGTAACCTGTGGCGTTGTCACGTGTGATAGCATATATCGGCAGTGGCGTTCTGTCAAGTGTTATTGCATGTCTCACGAGCGGCCCTGTGTGCGTTAAGACTAAACCCTCAACAGTGGCGTTGTGTGGTCTGCCACTGCGCCCGCAGCAACTGTGTTCTCTCATCCACAGTTGTGTTCCTTTCTAGTCGCCTCCTGTCATAACTGACACAGATACTCATGTATAAACTGAAGGCTCCTTTAGTAGCAACGTCCTGTTAAATGACGAAACTGTATTCGCAAAGCGTTATTCGTATGTGCTGTGCGTTACAACTGCATGAAACCTTCAATACTTTGAAGAAAGAATTTCATGTAATGATTATTAAAAATCGAGTTCTTAACTCCCGTTAAACGCTTAGAGCATAAATAATACATTAAAAAAAGTTTCCGTTACACATATTGGTGTTAGGGTTTGTTATTTTTCAAAGAACGCATTTATTAAATCCAGATTTTGTTTACTTCAAATTTTTTGAGCACAAACTCAAAGTTTTGAAGCGTGTGTTTGACAAACACGATTTCGTATGAATAGCCTAACGTGTTTAGGTATGTGTATGATGTATACGCGTACCGAAGTTTGTACATGTATCTCCTATTAGCTATTATTTGAAGCTGCAATATACAAAATACATATTTTACAAAGACATTACTGCGACATATCAGTAATATTATGACTATATTTACTCGCCTCATTCCAGGACGTAAAACAAAATGCTGCTAGTTACTAACAAAGTCACACGTTCGCGCGCCCGCGATGTTATTACTATTGGTTACAAGGAATTAGGAACTCTAGCATCTGGGTGTTTCCCAGTGCAAAATAATATTCTTACCGAATTTCTTAAGAAAATCAATTAATTTTCTCCAAAGTTATAGTGTGTGTGAACGCATGGACACGGACAGAATGGAGCTGTTGCTGTCCGACTGACTGGTATTCCATTTCACAAGAGACGCGCTGGAACCCAAAAACCCCATCACTAGCGGACAAATTCATAAAGAGATGCGTGTAGAGAGTGTGAAGCTATTATTCATGGCCACATCTGGTTATCGTTTAATTCTTGCCGGTTCCTGCTCAACAGAGTCTGACGTGAACACGTCCCTGCTCTCAGAACATCGCTGCTAATCACCCCTTTTGCTCATCACAAAATTCCGTAATGAAATCCAACCTAGAGTCCTCCATTACCTCGGTAAAGCAGGCACATCACAAGCCTCACTTCTGGTCACCATGGCTGTATTAATGCTAATATTACCTTGTGAGTGCAACAGTGGGATATCGGCCATTTGATGCTGCTTTTAGGAATGTGTCACCGTCTAGTCTGGTTGAATTTTGTCAAAGTTTCAGAGAATCCTGATGCTCTTGTTTTCAGGGTAGATTCATATAACAAATATGGAGTGTTACAAATAATTACCATCTAACACCGTATTTAATGCGCGGGGTTTCACTGTAGATTCTTGATATTTGTGATATCCGATGTTCGGGTTACCTGCCTTTCGTGATTACCCATTTTAACGTCATTTTCTTGACCTTTCGTGACACTTTCTGAAGATTCTGGCAAAAATCACGTGCCTGGTAAGTCGGCTTACCTCTTCTTCAGATATTACGCAGCAAACACACGGCCGATTCCTTTATAAGGCAAAACAACCGCCATTCTTGTGCTCAACTGTGCACCACGTCAGTAAATCATAGGGGAGTGGAGTTGTAGTTCCACTAATTCTTAACGTTGGCTCAAGATGGCGGTAAGTGGACAGATTCATTCTCCCGAAGGTATTCCCCAGCGACAATTTTCCTGAGCCGATTTGAGACTGTGAGAATTGCACAGCCATTTGGGCGTTGTGTAGAGCGATGAATTTGTGTCTCTACCAGAATTTGAAACCCGATTAACCGTTCGCGCAACCCATAATATAGTCATCAATTCATCAATCTGATGGTGCTGTCTCATTTTTTTGTGATTTATATATATGCCATTTTTGCGCTGAGACACGCATTGCAACAAATTGAGTCGCGAAGTGACAAAACACGGTACTTGAGTGAAGGATGGAGCCAGGGGCCGTTTTAATGAACTCGGCCTCCTTCGGATTATCGTGCAGCCATTAGGTAACTGGTTGTTTCTTCTGTAGCGCAGCCACTTGTGCACGTGATTGAGGGATACTCCGCACTACGTGTGCCTCAACGCCTGTCAAATTAACGGCCAAGCCCACCTCTCTTGCGCTGATTGCGGAATTTTTGGAGCGTTCTGTAAGCTGGCCCAGTGAGGAAGCCACCAAATTCAATAATTATGTTACTGGTGAAGTGCTGTTCTATAATAAATTGCTGCATATAATATAATATATAATATAATATAATATAATATAATATAATATAATATAATATAATATAATATAATATAATATAATATAATATAATATAATATAATATAATATAATATAATATAATAAAGCTTTGTGTAGGCACACCTTTTGAATGGTGTTGAATGTTACTGATTTCCAATATAAGCCCTGTAGAATTTGAAAACTTGAATGCTGGTTATACGTTAATCACTGATCGCGGTCTCCTGGGATGTGATACAGGACAACTTAATTGATAAATATGAACGTTACAGAGGAAGGTTTTCTGCTGCCATTGTCACCTCCGATAAGACGTGTTGTGAGACACAGAATGCATTGGCATGCGACTGGCCTGCAGTTCTGGAGCACCAAATTCAAATTCAAGCAGGAAACCAAAAGGTTTTCTTGATTTAAGGTCTTTGGTTCTGCAGGAATATATTAACCACTCTCGTTTTCAGCTTTTCACCTGTTTACCTGAGATCTTTCGTGGGTTTCCTGCAGGTGGCAACTGAGACAGTATGCTGGTGCAAAGGGCCACGATCGATTCTTCCGAAATCCTTTCATTTTCACCAAAAGTTATCACACTGTTAGATTAATATGAAGAGGGAACTTTACAGGCGACAGTCCTCTTAAGAAACCATTAGTAAGACATGCTAGTGGACAAATTTACTTCCTTCTATAAAATCCAGGTTTGCTATGACCTTTAAAACAGTCCACACTAGACCCTATCTTTAATCAAATAAACCGATGGCTTATTGTCACACATCGTTTGTTTAGGGTATGCATTAAAATCGTTTTCCCATCTACGCCTAGGACTTAGAAGTGGTGTGTTCCCTTCAGGTGTTTCTGTCAAAACGTATTTATGAGTTGACACAAAGCTGACCAGACGCATGTTGTTGTGTTTGTGAGAAACATTTCTCTACAATAAGAACAAACGAGGGAACAGTGTATGTGACTTCTTATAGACCTAGGTATATTAATTTGTAACTTATGCTGGATTTTTTATATAAGACTAGGGGTCGGTAGGGATTTCAGAGGTCCGGAACTTTCTTAAATGCAATTAATTTAATTCTTTTATCAAAATCGGGTTCCTGTTTATGGCAACGTGCCGCGTTTATGGCACACGAAGCATTCATTACGTCAACACATTTAAACACTCCACCTACGAGTAAGGCTTTGAACTTGACGGCTTGGCTGGCGGTGCTTTATTTTCCTGGCGTAATTTTTGAAGTTAAAATATGTGTCTAGAAATGCACATGTTTGCTTCAACTTGTCGCCATTTGCTAAGTGTTCAATGTGTAACAATCGCAGAGTCAAATCTATGCACAGCTCTAAGCTGATAGAAGACAACAGAAAATTACGTCTTCCATTGAAGTGTTGACTCGCCCTTATAAGACATTCATTTCAGTCCTTTTTTTTTAAACTGGAAAGCATAATTTAGGCTCGTAAATATATTACGGTGTTCTTGCCTCATGCGAAAATACAGTCGAGGTTAAAATCATAATCCTGAGTCACTAACATTACTTTGCTAATTAAAAGCATTTTTTTATGTTGTAGCTATTTAGGTCCACTGTGTCAATGAGAGGGCCATAAAAACCAAATTTGTTTTATCCCTTTGCATTCTAAAATTTTTTGTGTCTCCACCCACAGACAACATATGTGAGCAGATTTCTTTGTATATCCCAGAAATCTGCTTTCCGTGTACACAACTTCATCCCCTAACACACACAACCGCTTTTACAACCCCTACCTTAGCTAGCGAACCAGAAATAGCACTTCCGTAGATAACCAAAATAGTAGTATGTAGGATCCCTTAAGTAAAGAAAAGAAGGGGGATATTTTGCTTGGTGGTTTGTGGTTCAGTGACGGAGCAACCGGTTATTTTAAGAGGAAATACGACATTCCTTGTTTGTCTTTAAGAGTATGGAAAGTGAAATTGGAAGGCGAGTCAATATGGGGAGTCTGTTCTTTCGACAGAAAAAAAGGAAAAATCTTAGAACAAAGAAATTTTTTATACGCAGGGAATATTTAATAAATATGAAGGGAGGAAATTTTTGGTAGCAGAAGAATCAAACGCGCTGGAATTTGGATGTCATACGCCATATCTGAAAAATTTGGCATAGTGTATTTTTTAAGTGTTTTGGTGAACACTTGTTTCCTCACTGTTCAGGTTGGATATGTCTGTGAGTCAACCGAATCATACGGCTTGTGTAGAAAGTAGCAGTCTTAGGAAATTTGTATCTGTCCATCAAATAACAAGGCTTTATTATCACTGAAGACGAGAATCCTTCACGTGAACGCTGTGGGAAAGGGGAATCGAGCAAGTCAGTGAATTTTTTTTTAAAGAAAAGACATATTATTCCGTTACGTTTACATAACTTTGAACACGTGTGACCATAATTGTGAATCTTCGTGCTTCTGATATTGTTACTGTTACTGTTACCGTCAGTCTTGGTCAGTTCTGAAACCAACTGCCACTATGCCTTCGCACGCAACTACCTTTTTATTTAGAAACTATTTCGAAACGGCTACATGTTTCGATAGTTAACGACCATCATCTGGCCATCAGCACTGTACCTTCTAATAAGTTACAAACGCACTACCTGTGAATTCACAACACGGTTTCCATTCTGTGGGATCCCACAAGTTTACAGTGTTT
>Ga0123353_10007820_pt1 | contig 14515 bp, 9 predicted proteins | sample TergutLab28metaG_3_FD_92763 | JGI IMG/M metagenome (GOLD analysis project Ga0123353, IMG submission 92763) | Labiotermes labralis P3 segment gut microbial communities from Petit-Saut dam, French Guiana - Lab288 P3 | ecosystem: Host-associated > Arthropoda: Insects > Digestive system > Gut ... | reverse complement strand
TGTGCTCATCATCAGGAGATCAAAATTGTATTATACAGCATCTGGTATCATCACACCTGTAGGTGGCCGTCCCGTGCACAGGTCTTCTCTCAACCTGTGCACCGGACGGCCACCTACAGGTGTGATGATACCAGATACTGTATAATACAATTTTGACCTCCTGATGATGAGCACAGCAGTTCTCGAAACATGTAGAGGCATATAATAAACTTATTATAAAAAAAGCATTTGTGCATTAAGTTGGTTAATTACTGAGATCATACTGACATGCACGGTCAGCAAAATATCAGAACTGGAAGACGTCATAAAAATACATACAAATTAAAAAATTCAAAATGTACAGCACACAGTATTATAAATAGGGCTATTTGGTATAAGATATTCGAATATTGTACAAAATTCTTTATATAAAGCTCGCAGTTTGATTACGATTCTTTTTTTAACATTACAAATTCTTCAGTACAACAGAAGAAGTGTGTACTTAAGCGTTGTAACTTCTACGCGTATACACACTCGCCCTCACCGTCCATCCCATCTAGCGCCAAGATTAATGAGACTAGAGTCCTACCTCCACTCCCCTGTGGGCCTTTGTGGCTTGTCATAGGTTGAAATTTGTTATTTTGTTTATGAATTGTAGTAATGCTATTTTAAATCGAGCCATTTCATTCTTTAGACTTGTGCGTTTGTATGACAAACCGTTAGTCTTCATAACAACTTAATGCACAATTTTCTGAAATTTGAGAGATTGGCATTTGGTCTAAGAAATTGCAACTAATTCCCGGTATTAATGCTATGCAGAGCTGAATTTGTTTAAGATTACCATCGTTATTTAAAACGAAATTAGTTAATGGAAATATGTACTGGCATGGAATTCGTACAACTGCCTTCTACGTGAATTTCTCGCTTTTACACCTGATATAATTAATAATTTTCTTTTGTAGAATGAGTATATTTTTTTAATTGTAAGTAGAATTTCACTCCTCCGCACCCTAATTATTCCATATTTCCTTTTGCAGTGACAATCCATTTTTTTCTGAAGAATAAAATCATGACAGTAAATGTTTGCATCTAACTCTGAAATATTTTGTATTTCAGATTCGCGTTTGCTTCCAGAAGAAGTGATGAGTAAATTAGACTTCTCATTAAATGGCTTGCTGGACAGATACACTTATTCAATTAGCAGCTACTCTAGTGGGAACAATAGTGCTTCGTCTGACCGGTTTCAAATGGATGTCGGTGTCAGTTTCAATTCTTCATTCAACAATTCATCAACTATCAATTCGAGTGTGGGTGCCTACATGACAAATAACTCTAATTTGACTAACGATGGCACGTACCAGGATCCGTACGAAGTGTCAGCGGGTATCACCGCTCTTCTCTCTTTCTTCTACGGCTCAGTTTCTGTCATGGCTGTCGTCGGGAATTGCCTGGTCATGTGGATTGTGGCCACAAGTCGACGCATGCAGAATGTCACCAACTGTTTCATCGCGAACCTCGCACTGGCGGACATCGTCATTGGATTGTTTGTCATACCGTTTCAGGTAAGTCGGATTGCAGCAACAAATATTTTGCAGGTCATTTCTTCCCTCACTCTTTAATTATTCCTAGCCAAGCAAATATGCTGACGCACAAAGCCAACGATTTTCTATCAACAGAACTTAGAACAAAAACAGCGCCATGATTGTTTGTAAAATAAATTGTTTATGATGCAACATCCCTACAGTCGCAGCTTTGCAACTTTTCGTTTTGCACCTACCAGAAATGAGTCAGTAGTTACATTACAGTGAGGCTACGGAAAGGATTCTCATGGTTTGTTGATATTGCGGGACCCGAGTCTTCCCTTTTCTATCTACTTTCGTATACCTTTCCTCCCCTTTTTGGCTTGGATTAACCAACACAAAATGCCTGCTGCTAGAGAAGGTTATGACTACCATCATATATGTGGTTAGCCAACTGTAGGGTAATATGGGGAAATGCGCTGACTTAGGTACCTTTTAAGCCTGTGGGAGGTACGGAGGTCGCCCGTCCATCGGTCTTCACTCCATGGTCTCAGTGTAGAATTGCACGCATTTGTTACCCAGTAATCGCACTGGTGATAATTTTGTTCTCTCACAAGATAGGCTTATTGGTGTGTGTTTATTCCTCCGTGTGAAATTTGTGGTGGACAGAGTGGTGTTGGGTCTGGTTTTCCTCTGAGTACTTCTCTGTTACCCTGTCAGTTATTATATGATATGATACTTATTAACAGCAACTGGGTTTTCACCCGGTGGCAGTGGTCGGTAAAACTGTAAACAAATAGAAAACAAACAGCTATATACATGGGGAGAAACAAAACACAAAACAATACAAAAACAAAGAATACACAAAAAACATACAAAACAAATCATTCCACAAGTGCTCCATATTCATTAATGTATCATCTGAGGTGTGGACGGTCCTTCCTTAGTGGCCGCATATCCATCACAGACACAGTCTTATGAGACGATTGTGCATTTCCCAACACTGACCGGCACTCAACACCGTCCTTGAACCACGATAGAAGCTCTGGTTACAATGACAAAGGAAACGCAAGTAAGGATAGAAAAATAGCACTGTCAAATTTACTGTCGATCATACTGGTCCATTCTACTCATTACAACGACCGTTAAAGGTCAAAAGCGACATTTGAGTAGCCTTTTAGGCTTATACATTGACATGTCATTCGGACAGGGCCACGATGGCTCAGTCGCTATAGTGATCAGACAAATGGATCGAGGATCGATTATCAGTAGGAACAAGGAATTTTTTCTCCTTCGTTACGTCCACGTCGAAAGTGAGTTTCACCCAGTCTCTTATTCAATGGGAAATAGGCCGTCTAACATCCCGGGATAAGGCAACCGGAGCGTGAAATTGACTACTTATTTCTATCAAGTGCCGAGATGAATAAAGCGAAGGGCTGTATATCCTCTCCCCCGTATGGGTCCATGGCGTCGACAGGGACAGGTTTACTTTATGCGAGTGTACTGTACACGTATTCGCTTAGTGTGTGAGAAATCCACCTTTACACCAATACAAAATGGCAGGTAATATTACAAATGTAACGTCGTGTAGCAGAGGCGAACGAAATGCGGCTCGTGCAAGTCTCTTCCGAACAGTAATATTCTTGTGGCATATATGCACACGAGGCTGATTGGGACCGCCTCGTTTAACAGATCCTTCACATGAAGGAGGCTCATAACTAACTGAATTATACCTAAGGTTTATTGGACCGTGCATCATTGTGATAACTGAAGAATAAAAAAACAACTAACTGCCACTTACTATTTTATTGTACTTCTTATAGGCTCAACATGTTTCGCGCACTACTATGCCATCATCAGGAGCTCACGACTATAATGTTGGTTACCACATTGGTCGTCTCGTTCTTTGGGTGCTGCAAGTTGGATATTAGGTGCGGGTAGGCTGGAGCAGTGTCCGGGCTGCAACCCGGACACTGCTCCAGCCTAACCGCACCTAACCTCCAACCTACAGCAAACCAAGAACGAAACGACCAATGTGGTAATCAACATTACAGTCGTGAGCTCCTGATAATGGGCATAGTAGTGCCCGAAACATGTTGAGCCTATAAGAAGTACAATAAAATGATAAGTGTCATCTAGTTGAAATATACCTATTTAGTTGGATAACAGAAAGAAGAAGCCAGCAGATATAAAAAAAATTGTAATATGAATGCACGGTACGTGCTGAAGTTGCCGCCTGAAGTGCTGTCAAATCCCTCTGGGTGGCCACCCCTGTTTTGTACGTATATCCATCAGGTACCTGTGTCGTTTATTGACCGAGACATCGGCTATCTTGACTTCTGGTTTTTGTTGTTTGCCTCAATCCCTCCAGACAAACAGCGGTGTGATATGTGCATTAGGCTACGACGTCTTCCAAATTCCTTCACAATTTGCAACTCATCAATCATCCTACCAGTCAAGCCTTGTAAACTGATATACCGATAACACAAAAAAAACAGTAAATCGGATTGTTTTTGTCTTTCTCGAATGAAAGCTGGGCTGTTTTGGACCTTATGCGTCGAAATAATCTCACTTGTCAATAAACAGAAATTGTATGAGAAATTTAAGAGACGCTCTTGAAGCCATATATTCCGACCAGAACACTGTTAGTAAGACAGGAGGCGAATTTTTAAAGAAGAATTAAGACTGCCAAATTAATTGCACGATTCTTTTGTTTCCTACATAACAAAATTAAATAAAAAACCCGGAGATACGTAAGATGGCTGTCTTTGTGAACAAGGTAAATAACGCATCGGCCGATGTTGTGTACTGAATTTATTTTAACATTTCATTAACATAATACCAAGATTGTTGTGTAGGTACTTGCAGAACCTTTGCACTTTGGATTCCTTAAAGATGGCGCTTCGGTGCTGAAGCACGTAGGAATTTTATATTTTATGTTTGATTTTTGTCGTTTTATGTGCAGTTATTTGTTATTGTGGTTACACGTATGAGACTGATTAGAGACATTTACGGTTGTCGCCCCAGAAATCGTGTACTTTTTGTATGACTGTGTCTCAAAAGAGTGTTCTTAATATGCTGAATCAGGGGTACACAAATTCCAGGCCCTAGGTCCCCTTGGACAAGTTCATCGTGTACGGTGGCACATAATATTAACGGTTTCTCAATATGGAACTTTCTTGTCACCCTTCTGACGTCTAGAAATTTGATGTGGCTACTAGATTTTTGGAAAATTTGTGTACCTCTGTGTCGAACTGTTATGTTCGTGGTTCAGACATAATTATCCTTCGAATTGCACATTTTGTGAATGGACTTTGTTCATAGACTGCGTGAGATTTCCGAATTTCTATACGCAATTTTATTTGTTTCAACGCTGGAAGGCCGACTGATGGAATTCCAGGAAATGAAGGCGCTTTACAGATCTCATAGGCTTTATGTGACGTGAGGCTACCAAAATGAGGACGTCAATACCATCGAATGGTTGCAGTTCGTTTCCATCGCCTTCCATTATATATATATATATATATGTGTGTGTGTGTGTGTGTTACCACGCATAACGCCACATCTTGTTTAACCCTTATCCTGCTAACGTGGAGAATATGGTGAGCTCCTAATAATGTCAGCAAATGGCAGATGGGACTTAACTCGGCGTTTAAAGAGTTAAGCTCATTTCTGCCCCATGTACAGAGAGCTTTTTTTACCGCTCGTATTAGTCCACCAAACTAAATAATGTGTAGGTCTATTTGCAAGGAATAGTTCCGAGTACAAGTAAGCGCCTATTACCTTCGTCACGTCTGTCTCTCTGTTTGTCCTCATAATCCAAATGTAAAACCGCTGAACGGAATTTTATGAAATTTGGTACTTGGGGGAATTTGGAATTAAATATGCGGAGTCACTGTAGTTGTGATTAAAATCAGTTAAAGGTAACAGTATTTTGCGGTTCGTAGAGATTTGCGAGTGTTCCGAAGCGTATCTCGACCTTTAGCTTGAAAAAATAATACAATGAACTCAAAATGCTGAGAACAAACGCATCAGGTAACAATGGAATGCATATTTTCTATCATGTACTTTTTTTTTTTTTGAGTTTTACAGTGTTCGGCATAATTAAGTATCTGGAAGACGTGAACCTCTTTATTAAGGTACTATTGTACTATCAGAATATGAAGTAGAGGCCAGTTGAAAAGTGATGGCACACGCGCAGAAACCACATTTCGACTTTCGACGAAACGGACGAGTCCATTTAAATCGGCGTGGGCGTCAGTTCAGTCGACTACTGGCAGCCGAGGTGTGCGCATCGGTGGTAGTAATGCTGGATAAACCATGTTCCGAGACAGTGTGAAGAGTACTGGCTACCCACTACATTCGCCAGTTTCCACTTCACTTCTCCTCCCGTACGTCACTGTGTGCCATCATATTTCACCTGGAGTCTACAAATTCTGTACTTCACAATATGTTTCATTCGCTTTAAAACACTGTCTATTAACCCTTTAAACGCCGAGTTAAATCCCATCTGCAGCCATTATTAGGAACTCACCATATTCTCCACGTTAGCGGGTTAAGGTTCAATACGGTATACATGCTTACCGCTACGAGTTTTGGCATGACCTTACCATCAGCAGGTGTGCGAGCATTATTACTGCCTTGTCATTTTGGCATCAGATGGTGTTTGTTTTAAATTACATTTTAAAATAGGAGTTATTAAACATTTTGGAGAACAGAAAATTAAAATTTAATATCGAAACTAGTATAAGTTTAGTGAGCCCTATATTATTTAAGAACAAAGCTAAAATTAATTAAAATAATATTCTCAAATGTAAAACGCTGTTTTTTTTTAAACTGGAAAGTTTTAGTTGAATAAAGAGAGACCAACTTGATGTCATCCAGTTGGTCTCTCTTTATTCAACTATCAAGATGATGCACGGTCCAATAAACATAAGATGGAAAGTTTTACTTTTTCTAATTTTCTTAACGTTCAGTTTTTAGTTTTTAATGCAGTGACCTTATTATAGGTTTTCATCCTGCCATTTATGTAAGTGAAGTACATTTCGGGCTGTGTTAACGGGCTGTTAGACCTGGGGAATGTTCTTCGTGAATCTTCAGGCAACACTTAATGTCCATTTTGTTTCTACAGTTCCAGGCGGCGCTACTGCAGCGCTGGAACCTACCGCACTTCATGTGCCCCTTCTGTCCTTTCGTCCAGGTGCTGAGTGTCAACGTGAGTGTCTTTACACTCACAGCCATCGCGGTGGATCGGCACCGGGCCATCCTTCAACCTCTGAGGTAGGTACTCATGGCACAGACGCAGGAACTATACTCCTTTCTTATGGCCCGAATCAGTTAATCGCATTTTCACTTAATTTTTATGACATGTAAAGTTCTTGGAGGACATTTGGGCAGAATAAACGACGTTACTGCCTTTTATTTAGCGAAGATCTCGGCTGCAATGACGACTGAAACACTGGTACTTTTGGCCGTTTCATCACTTTTTATTGTTGTCGACAATCAGTGCTGTTTTTTATGTTTTGCTGACCGTGCATCTCAGTATAATCTTAGTATTTTGAATGAAGACATCACGAAGTGTTTGGACACGTATTGTAATACTAATTTGTATGTCAGCACAACCGTTTTTATTAAACTAGATAATATGTAGACTACATGTTTCGACTAATAGTCATCTTCAGGCCTATTCTTTACAGTTTAAATCACAGGATGCTGTGCACACATTGGGATCCCAGTGTGTTTACATCAGTGAAATGTTTAAGCCATATCATTTGCCTAGGCCTGAAGATGACTATTTATTAGTCGAAACATGTAGCGTACATATTACCTTGTGTAATATAAACAGTTGTGCTGACGTACAAATTAGTATTACTATAACGTTAATAATTAACCGACGTGATAAACAAAATCTTGTTTCATAATAAGTTTATTATACGCCTCTACATGTTTCGAGCACTATGTGCTCATCATCAGGTGGTCAAAATTGTATTACACAGCATCTGGTATCGTCACACCTGTAGGTGGCCGTCCGGTGCACAGGTTGAGAGAGGACTGTGCACCGGACGGTCACCTACAGGTGTGATTGATACCAGATGCTGTGTAATACAATTTTGACCTCCTGGTGATGAGCACAATAGTGCTCAAAACGTGTAGAGGCATTTAATAAACTTATTGTAAAACAAGATTTTGTGCATCAAGTTGGTTAATTACTAGGATTAATCAGTGCTGTTTAATGTAGGTGGCAGGAACTACAATACTTAGTTGTCGGCTAATTGAACAACGTGCACCTTTAGATTATTTTACTCAACAAGCTGTTCCAAATGTTATACTGTGTGTAATAACATCAGAATATTTTATAGCTTATATTTATCTTTTTTACTTTTACACCGTTCCGGTGGCTGCGCATTCTAAGGCGTGGGTCTGCGACTGATCGTTCGCTGGGATTGCAGGTTCGAATCCCGCCGGGGGCATGCATGTCTGTGTGCTGTGAATGTTGTATGTTGTCACGTAGAGGTCTCTGCGACGGGCCGATCACTCGTCCGGGGGAGTCCTACCAATTGTGGAGTGTCTAATTGAGTGTGATCTCGAAATCCCAATAACGAGGAGGCCCCTTGGCCCACCGGTGGGCTGTCGAGTTATGAAAAAATGAAAATTTTCTTTCATTGTCGGGGGAGGGGGGTTATGTAAATTTTTACTGGTACACATAAAGATGCCCGATGGGCCGAATTGAGACGGAGTTTTGAAATTAATAATTTTTATATTTGTATAAAATGTACCTCTTGGTTTTATTCTTTGACTGCAGTAGAGTACACGGCAGTAATATATAACAAAATTCGTTTTAATATGTTCCTGACGTCTACGTCTAAGTCTCTAAAGTGTGCTCTTTCCTTCCGGTGTTTCCACCAAAATCTTGTAGTCACTTCTGTTTCCTCGCAAGAGAACCACATAACTCTTCAATGTCACCCTCCTAGGTTTGGTCCTCCTAATATTTACGTTTGATTATGAACACAATTTACACAGGTCTTTGTCATTTAATTCTTTCCAACCTCCTGTTTATCTCTTCTCCCTTAGGTCCAAACATTATCTTGATCATCATGTTTCAGAAGAGTCAGACCGCCGTCTATGCGAGAGACCAAGTTTCTCCACCACACATTTAAACAGGAAAAAAAAAGGATAGTACATACGTAATATGACGTGTCTTAATATCTCTTATGTGTAAACTGTGGGGGAGATAAATTTAAGCTTTTAAAGCCTAGTGGTTACTACAGATATGTCACCAGGCTTAACACTAAAAATTCTACGTTCTGCCAAATGCAGTGTATTTTTTGTTCTGTGTGGATGTCAAGAAAAAACAGCGTCTTTTGCTCCATACTGCATTAGGCGATTAATTTATATAACTAAGCCGGAGAATGTTTACTGCGCGGTACGAACTGCATCGTTAAATGCATTCAATTATTTTTCGTCCTCGTTTCGTCCTTGGAAGGTTAATTGAATAAGGAGAGGTAGGATGGGCGAGATAGTTGGCAGATGTTGTCTTGAAACTAAGAGACCACTTCAGAGATATGGAATATCTGGGGAATAATATTAAAGTGTGAAGGTGTGATGGTACGAAGTGGGTTCAAGTGGTTCCGGCCACATTTTAATAGCGGGCTTTTGTGGACACGGTAATGAACCTTCGTGCTCCATTAAAGGCAGAAATTGTTGGACTAATAGAGCGACTATTAATTTCTCCAGAAGCAGTTTGCTTCGCGGAATTAATTAAGTTTATTTAATTATGACAGCCATCTTGACAGCTGTTGTCAGCCCCTGTTTTGGAAAATTCCAATCGCTCTGGGTTTGTCTGCTGCAGGTTGCAGTCGGTTATGTGGCTTTGTAAGAATGCCAACGATGCGCGTCATTGTGTATTGTGTATTTCCGCAGCAGATGAAATCGAGAGATCGGACCGGAATTTATTGAGGTTCTGATGGCACTTGTGTGTGGGTTAGGTCACAAGCGACGAATGTTCTATAACCATTCCTTCCGTGATCCAGTTTCATACGTTTCTGCACGGCCAGCAGGCGACTAACCATTTTCGTATCGCATAAAGCCATTCCTATCGCGGTTTTTCCCGACATTTAGGGTATGGAGCAATACTTACACTTTGTCATGGCGATAACTAATAAAATACTAGTCAAAGGGAATATAAATGTATATATACAGGGTGTTTGAGGAGGAATAGTAAATATTTTAGGAAGTGATAGTATGGACAATTCCGAGTGAATAATTTCATATAAACCTGTGTCCAATTTTGAATGGGTGTGATTATATGGCTGTTTGAATTTGGTGCGTACAGATCAGATTTTTGTCTGCGGGGATGGATGAAAAGCGAAGTCTACAAAGAAAAAGTAAACACAAGAGACGAATTGGTCGCTCGCTTGATGAATAGTACTGCTCTCATAAAACAAGAACGTCAAGACGACCTTAGGAGAGCTACACGTACTATTGCCAAGAGGGTTGAAAAGTGCATTGAAGTCGATGATGGAATTTTTGAACACTTGCTTTCAACCGTTGCAATTTATTGAGAACATTTACATAACCAATAAATGCAATCAATACGTCATTTGTCTTTTCTGCATACCTTTTTTAAGGCTTTTTATGCGTAAAATTCAAACAGCTGTTTCTCCACACCCATTGACAATTGGACACATGTTTATATGAACTTATTTTACACGGAATAATCCATACTACCACCTCGTAAAATATTTACTATTCCTCCTGAAACACTCTGTATATTCATGTGTCATATAAGCCTAGGAGTTAAAGGTATCTGGATATTCTGTCTCTGTCTGGTAAGTCATTCGTAGGTTTACTAATGCCAAAATCACCTTTTTGAGGCAATCAGGAGGTGTGTTCGCTTCGGTCAGTACTACGGCCTTAAGTTTTACCCATAATTGATAATCTGTAGGTAGTAGCATTGCTTCCGGAAGTTGGCGGTTTCGATTTCCAATGGCGTCATTGGGATTTGTTATTGACTAAACTCTTCCGGCTGCACTATGGCCCTGCGGTCGACTCACCTTCTGCCAGAAATGAGTACCAGGAGTATCTCCGTGGGAAGGGGTTTAGGTAAAATCTGCCAGGGCTTTTAGGGCTGACGGCTTTGTCACCTACATGTGCCGATTTTATAGAAATTGTGGGAGCCGTAAGTGTCTGTCCAGGCCTGTAATGGAATACCTTTACCTAGCATCATTGCTTATTCCATTCCCCATCCAGCCTTCCCCTAGCATGGCTTTCAAATTCAGTGAAGCCGCGACGTTACGGGTTGTCTCAAAACATGTGGCGTATAAGAGTTAATAAATGAAATATTATATGTGGAAATGACAGCGATAACAGCTGTAAAATTTGTTTACTGAAGAATATAATTGGCAAATTCAAACCACGCTACACGGCGTCACATTCCGGCATATGGCAGTCTTCATAGTCGCCGATGTGTTTATCTAAAATATCCCACTTCTCAAGTCGCCGGCCTCTTTTCACGGTGGACTGGGCTCGATCTCAGACCATTTTACTTGGGATTTATAGTGAAAAACGTTCCACTGGTACAGATTTTTCTCAGGGTACATCAGTTTTCCCTTACCAGTATCATTCCACCAACGCTCCTTCTCATTGATTCGTTCATGCATTCATGATCGACGCTACCTAATCGTGCTAATCGAGAGCACCGTACAGTGCAATACGTTTCCTTTCTACGTTAATGATTCAGAATCCGGAATGGGCGAATGCTTAGTTCTTAATGGACTGGGAGTTTCCACTTCAGTGTTCGTGTGAATTAGTTTGTGAAGAAACGTGAAACACGAGGTTGTGTTCAGGTTACGTGCTGCACGCGGTTTGTGAAATAATCTGCTCAAACCTCTCTTCTTTTCATGTCGTACCAGAACTGACAGCAATAATGGCAGCATATTCGCACAGAGGGGCACAAAGGCAGTGAACGCAGCGCTGAAGCTCGTGTTTTGTATTTACCAATTAGTTAATTACCTTCGTTTGTACGCAGATGCAGTTTCTGTTTTCACAGCAGACACTACTGGTCAAGTAATCGAGATATCTCATCAACAGTCCACGTGGCCCACGTGGCTCACGTCCCCCACCCCGGTCTGTGCTTTGATATGCATTGTACAGCGTCCATCACAATTGACGTCATTCATTACAGAGAGACGCCCCAGCAAAGCACCTGGTATACTCATTCTACCCACGTTTATCCAAATTTCTAAACGAGATTTGTTATAGAGTCCTGTCGGTGGGAACTTTGCTTGGGAAAGCGTAAACGTTAGCGCGTATTTTATTAGTCATCATTATCCGCAGTACTAATATCATTATTACACTCATAATTCTCATAATTATCGTCCTCGTCTTCAGCTGTCACGGTTTAGGTCATGTGAGGGTTAAAATTTCGTATGCATTTTGAAAAAGTAAATGGTTTAGTACGGATGTCTGTAAAACCTTAGTACCTGGGAAACTCTTGTGACTAAATTTCAGTCTTTGCTGAAACTATCTAAATCATGGGTCTCCAACCCGCGGTCTGCCTCCTGGTATTAAGCGGCCCACGGCCACTTTTCTAAATCGTGTCTGTAGTTTAAACATTACGTAATAATTTAGGCCTTTCGATGTATCAATTTTGTTACTTTTCCACGTGCAGCCCGCGACCAGGCCCACAATAACGGGTGCTGGCCCCTGTCATGAAAAGTCTGGAGGCGCATGGGCTAAAGTAAAAGTATACATTTTGTGCAAAGTGAAGTAACATTTTAAAAACAAATTTAATTTTAAGAAGTAAAATGCTTGCCTAAACTTTCGGAAAAAATGTATTGTATGTGATTTACATTGGAAAACCCCACCCCATCGCCTAGGGACTTCTGTGTACATCATGCGTTTTCAAATTAGTTTCTCAAAATGTCTGTGTGACGACAATGTATGTAGCATAAAACTTCGTGTGTAGTAGCTGTACTTCTGTGTGTGAAGCGTCAATTTGAATATAATTAGCGCGCATTAAGTCCTGCTTAAAATATATTTAGATATATGATACGATATGATACAATATAATATGATATGATATATTCGTTAACTGCAATTGGGTTGGCACCTGGTGACAGTAGTACAGTACACGTGCACACAAACAATACACAGAACAACAAAATAAAACACAATATCTGGAACGGAACACACATAACAATAATAATACATAAACATAACAACATTGGCATAACCCCACTTAAATTTCCCACCGCTCCATTTCACCTCACATCACTACACTTCACCTCACATCACTACACTTAACCTCACCATCACTATACTTCACCTCAACATCACTAGATTTCACCTCACACCGCTACACTTCACTTCACATCACTACGCTTCACCTCACAACACTACACTTCACTTCACCTCACCATCACTACACTGCACTTCACCTCACCATCACTACACTACACTTCATCTCACATCACATCACTACACTTCACCTCACATCACTACACTACACCTCACATCACTACACTTCACCTCACCATCACTACACTACACTTCACATCGCTACACTTCACCTCACATCACTACACTTCACTTCACATCGCTACACTTCACCTCACATCACTACACTTCATCTCACATCACATCATATCACTACACTTCACCTCACCATCACTGCACTACACTTTACTTTCAAGTAATATTGTATATTACTCAGTTTTCATAAATTATATACTTTGGTCCGTGAAGTTAAGTATCATGAGCTTTTCATCCAGAGTGGAATTACAGAAAATCAATAGGCAGCTAAGTTGGGAGAAAAGGGATTGACATACAAACATGCCACAGATATGAAGAGCTTACCCCCTCTTTCTTTAAAATTAGCAAAAAAAAAGTTCCTTGCATTACTAAAAACGCGTTTGTCATAAATTCACCGGCTTTTCTATCTGTACAAGTTTTAAGGGATCCTCACTTGTGGAAAGGAAATGCAATAGCAGCACCTGACCTGCTCGGAAGGGATAGGGTATTGTTAATTTTTGGCGATACGTTTTTTTGTTAGGATAGAACTGACATTCAATGAGAAAGGACGATGGTCGGGTTACTGGACTTACCGTAACGTCCTGCAGTGTCTATTCATTGAACCTTTTCCGGTTGTCATCAGCTGAGCATCTCCAGTTGAGTTGCTTTAATTTATTGAGCTTCGAACAACCACGGCCTCAAAATTCAATACCACTGTTACTTATTTAATTACTAAATACGTAAAATGTCCTGCGATGAGTCCTGATTTGGAGTTCAGGCCTACCGAAATGGTACGCAATGCGACACTACCGTTCCGTTAGACCTGAACTCCTGATCAGGATATTGCACTGACGATTTCTTGTTGTTAGTGGAAAAACAGCATTTAATAGACGACAGTGGTTGATAAAAAATGAGTAGGTTGAGACTCTGGAGATGTGAAATGGAGAAAGGATTTTGGATTCTTGACAACTGAGAATGGAACAGATAGGTTGTCCCGAAACGTCGGTGATAAATTACCACCACTCGCAAGGTAATAACCCAGAAGAGCGGATTTCTCAGCTACCTCGAGGCGGAAGTCTGAAATCACGCATGTTAAATGGAGTTGCTTGACCATTTTCTGTGCTTTTGGTAAATGAATGAAATTAAATACAAAATGACACACTAGCTTATTCTTTTGAGGCTTAGTGGTCGTTATATGTACCATCACTTCTTATAATAAAACCAACCAGTTGCACTAATTTCCGAAATTTATTTTTGGAATAAAACTCTACATGTTTCGGACAGTTCCTGTGTCCATCATCAGGAGTTTTTAACTGAACACACAGCAATGGTATATGTCATACAGGTTTGCTGACAGCTTGCGAGCAGGATCAGGACGGAACTCGTTCCGTCCTGATCCTGCTCGCAAGCTGTAGCTGTAACCCGTGTGGCATATACCATTGCTGTGTGTACAGTTAAAAACTCCTGATGATGGACAGAGGAACTGTCCGAAACATGTAGGGTTT
>Ga0123353_10007819_pt1 | contig 14516 bp, 8 predicted proteins | sample TergutLab28metaG_3_FD_92763 | JGI IMG/M metagenome (GOLD analysis project Ga0123353, IMG submission 92763) | Labiotermes labralis P3 segment gut microbial communities from Petit-Saut dam, French Guiana - Lab288 P3 | ecosystem: Host-associated > Arthropoda: Insects > Digestive system > Gut ... | reverse complement strand
TATAAAATGCAACTTTAGAGGTTAGCGGTGCGGTACGACCACTATAGTTGACATTAGGCGTCAAAAGGTTAATATATATTGCTAAGTTACTAGTAACAACAGTGGTTACTGTACACTAACTTATATTAATGTGCCTATCCTGGTGGCCGCACAGCCTGCGTCATGGGTGGGTCTGCGGCCACTTGCTAGAATTGCGGATTCGTAACCCGCCAGGGGCACGGATGTTCGTCTCTGGTGAGTGTTGTGTGTTACCAGGTAGAGGTCTCTATAATAGCCTGATCACTCATCCAGAGGAGTGCTACCAAGTGTGGTGTGTCTGAGTGTGATCTTGAAACCTCGAAAAGGAAGGGGCCTAAACCCAGCAGGGCTGTCGAGCCGTGAAGGAGAAACATACCTCAATGTGCTAATGGTAGCAACAGTGATTGCTGTACATTAACCTTTTGACGCCTAATGTCAACTATAGTGCTCGTACCGAATCGCTAACCTCTAAAGTTGCATTTTATATATTTATTCAACAAATATAGGTACTGAATATTTCAAACATGGTACATACTGTCCGTTTTTTTCTCTTCAAAATGCATTTTGTTTCATAATTCTAACATATTTGGTTCCTGTATTAATCACATTTTATATACAGGGTGTGCTAAATTTTAAAAAATAATTCCGGTGCCAAAAGGTTAATGTACTTTGTCATATTAATTATGGGAGTGTTTACTGTATACTAACTTATATTAATCCCAACAGGCACTACTGGAACTATCCTTCTGTGTGCATTCTTCATGGATGTCATCGTTTGGTACAAGGCGGGCAGCATTAATTTTGTGGACGAACAAGTTCCGCCACAAGAGGAGGAATTGAATCCTATCACAGAGAAAGCTCGATCTGAAACCAGTGCATGACATGGTGGCATGGCTGTGCCACGTGACTGAAACAAACTCTGACACATTCATTAGCAATGAGATGGAGAAACATCACTCAGTGCAGTGAACATGAAGACTGAATGCATCCCCCTCCAGCTGTCACCAATGGAATCTTGCAACAAATCAGGCATCTAAACTGGTTTATAGACCATTATTTCTACAGTTTTTGTGAGAAAAAGTCAGGACTTTATTGACTACATGGTAGATGTAGCTGTTTGAAGCGTTTATTATTATGATGTGTCTCATATTCAAAAGTAAGTTTATATCATACGTTTCTACAAAACAATTTTCATTGCCTTGGAATATAAATAGAATTTCTCTTGAAGCTTAAGTATGGGGGTTGTTATACAATTGTGGGAGGCTTACATGTGTTTGTAATGTTCCACTGTGTGGTTTGGGATTGTTGTACATGTCAGAAGAAGAATACATTGTTATTTCCTGTCATACAAGAAACCATAGAAGTTATCTGGTATCTGTCAAGCTCACAATTTTTCTTTGCAGTTTTTCTGTTTCTGTGTCAAAGGTAACTTAGTGGTTGGTATAATATGACAATCCTTTCTGTTTCTTGTTCATCTGAATTTGACTGAGTATTGCAGTTGGCAGGTTGGCATTCCTGTTTCATATTTGACAGGTCCCAGCTTTTGTTCTCGTTGTGGCTGCAGTTTGTTCTGATTGAGATTCTCACAAAAGTGAGTTTTAAGATTGCTGTCATTTGAGATGTGATGTTATGTAGTCCTGTAAATACAAAGACTTTTTGGGGAACACACCACTTTGTCTTTAGGGTACAAGAATGTAGTCTTAAGGGTTGTTTGACTGTGCATCTTCCTTGTGAAATAATGTAAAATGCCAACTTCATACAGTAAGGTGATTTTATTGGCGTATTCTGAGCTTGACATGTTTCGGGTACATACGCCCATCATCAAGAGCATTAGATGTTGAGTTGCATGCAGCATATGGTTTTCTGCACCGAATTTTTGGATGGGTGGTGGTCTTGAGAGCCACTGTGTATGGTGCGGATGGTGCCGTGCACGGCACAATCCGCTGCACGGCACCATCCGCACCGTACACACGACCTACGCAACGGCTCTCAAGACCACCACCCATCCAAAAACTTGGTGTGGAAAACCACATGCTGCATCTCAACATCTAATGCTCGTGATGATGGGCATATGTACCCGAAACATGTCAAGCTAAGAATACGCCAATAAAATCACCTTTTTCTATCAATTTGGCATTTCACATTATTTCACTGTAGTCTTCATTTGATAGTACCTTAAAACAAGTGACATTCACTTCCATGTCTATCATAATGTATAATCATCTTCCCTCTTCAGTGTTATATGTCCTATTCTCTTGAGACAAAACTGTTATATGAATTGAGAACCCCATACCACCATCTGAAATTTGAGTGATGTCTGTTGTAGCAAGAGAATGACTGCTATGACAGCGACAGCAAAGGGTTTACATTTCTCAGAGAAGGGAGAGGCTATGTGCGGAAAGTTAGACTGAAAGATGCAACGTGATAACAAATCTTGTTAATATAGAAAGTTCTTGAGAGCCAAATTTCAGTACGAATTTATAATACTTTTCGCTAATTTCATTCCTATGTAAGATACAGTTTTATTGTATGGTACATTACGTGGCTGTCAGTTGTGATTTGCGTTTGGGAGGTTTGTGGTTCAAATATGGGGAAGTACCTCGAGTGGGCCTCACCTGCCTCAAGCCTTAGCCTCACCAATCAATCCGTAACGCTCAGTCATCTCAGTGTTGCTGTTTAGCATATGGTGCAAAAATTTGCTTCTTGTTCCTACAGTATAAAATACAGGATAAGAACTTACCTTCTTTCACTGTAATGTAATGTAATTTAAATGCAGATGAATACCTTGACTGTTAACAGAATTAATTATGAGACAGGGAAATTTTCCGAACTTTCCTATAAATGGAACCTCTCTCATGTTGTGTTACCATTCCCTTCTGCATAAATGTGAGAAATTTGTACTTTCTCTCTCAAATGTACAGTAATTACAGCAGATGGTATTCATATAATTTACATTATTTAATTCCTGGAAACTGTTTCGTAGACAGTATCTTACATGAGTTTACCAAGCAGAATTGCAGAATGAAAATTTTTAATCTCTTATACTAAGGATGATTATTTACAGAGAATAGGATGATGTAATTGTTATCATAATCATCCAATGATATTTCCACAAAAGTGGGTTTTCCTGTGACAAATCCTCTCCCTCCTTCAATCAGCAATTGCTCTTCTCTTTCACAGGAATCTTGCTCTTTTCTCTGAATGACATATACACATATCACTACTAATCTGTCCTTAATCTGATGAACTTTCCTTGTGGTGTTCAACTTTCATATCTTGTCTAATACCGTGGTTTAGATTGTATCTCTCCTTGTTAATTTCTTACCGTGTGTACACTCTGTGTCCGCTACTTATAACATGTTTTTGTTTCCTGATTCAAGCGAAGACAGATGACCAGGAAATGTGTTAAAACTGGTTGTATAGCAATGGAACGTTAAGAATAAGCTGGACTATATTTGCCCCTTTTATGGTAATCATAGGAGAATATATCTTTATATTCTTCAGAGTAATGCCACTTTATTACAAATATATGCAGCTGCAAATGCAAAAATGATTTTGAAACTGCGTGAAGACCACGATGAAGGCTGGAACTGTGCTGGTGTCATGTTGGTCACTTAAAACCATGGTAGAGTTACCATAATTAAGCCATAGATTTAATTAAGTATGTGTTACGTATGCTGTTACAGCAATAAGTGTCATGTTGAGGTAATAATACGGAATTATTCATTGCAACAGATGGGTAAGATTGCAGATTCTCAAAACATGGGTTGACTGTAAATTTCTTTCTCGATTAGTAACAAGTAAAACGTACTACATACGTTTGGAGGATCTGACATTGCATGATATTTCAAAATGGCTTAGTTTTAAATTCTAATTTGCTATTACTGATGGTAATGAAATAAAAATGCAAAGAGAATAGGACAATATCCACAAGATGTTTCAAGAAAATCTGTCACAGTCCTTTAAAATAATGAAGACAGGAGAGAAACATGGGACATGCATGTGGTTGTGTCTGACATATGTGGTTGTGATGCACGTATGTAATTGTATTGCGTGTGTATGATTCTTACTCTTCCTATAATGAAACCAACTAGATGCACTGATTTCTCAAATTTATTTTTGGAGTAAAACTCTACATGTTTCCGGACAGTTCCTCTGTCCATCATCAGGAGTTTTTCACTGTACATACAGCAATGGTATATGTCATACAGGTTTGCTGACCACTTGCGAGCAGGATCAGTCCTGATCCTGCTCGCAAGCTATATGACATATACCATTGCTGTGTGTACAGTGAAAAACTCCTGATGATGGACAGAGGAACTGTCAGAAACATGTATGGTTTTATTCCAGAAATAAATTTGAGAAATTAGTGCAATTAGTTGGTTTTATTATAGGAATTTATCACGATGCACAGTCACCTGAATGTCAAAAAAGTGTGTATGATTGTAACACATGCTTGTCTTTTGTTACAAATTATATTTAGTGCAGACTGCATTTTGCACATGTTTCATTGTACTTAGAATTATGATGATTCTGGACCTTGTCCATTGTCTAGTAGCCATGGACAAAATCTTGAAAGCTGTAATTGTAAGTGTAATATACCTTCATCAGAACCCTTTAGAATTCAACATTTTATCTTGGTATTAGTCATCCTTAATAGCTGATTTCATATTTAAAAACATAAGTACTGATTGCCAGTGTCATTAATGTTATGGGTACAGTTTTGAAATTAATGGCCACTTGGCAGTAGTCTGAAATTTTACCCACTTGTTGTGTACTTTAATGTTATGGTATTTGTGTGGTGTACCGTGGAGTATTGTTGAATGAATCTATCTGTGCATAAATTGTACCAGGATCTTATCCTCAGTTCACAGTGTGTCACACAATATTAGTGTAGCATTTATTTTCAAAGCCTGCTGAAGAAGTACTCTGCTCTGTATGGAGGGTGACCACTAGGTGACTAAGGTGACTGGACTAAACCCAGTGCAGCTGTGGATACAAGATTTCAGACAATGTTTTGGTCCCATGGAACTGATACATCATCATGAATTGTTGGTAAACAGCCACTAACCTATGCCACATAACATCCAAGGTGAACAGAGTCCTCAAGACTTTGCATTATCACCTGGCTACTATGAGCAATCATTAGCACTATCAGTGTGATTGAATTCATCAATCTTACTGATGCTTCTACTTCAGAAGTGGTAGTTCTCCATTTCTTACAGTTCAACAGAAACCAAAACTGGTGCTCCTTGTAGACACCTTTAATGGACATGGGGGTATGGAGGTACAGTTTCATTCCTGCTTTATCTCATCACTAGATGGTAGTGATGGTCAGCTCAGCTCCTTCACTGCTGCATGCCACAGAAAAAGCCCCCTCCATTCATGTATTAGGAGGTTAGAAGTTTCATAAGTCCATATTATAAATCTGTGCTGATATACATGAAATGAATAATAATGAATATGATGAACAAAATATTATGATTATGTTATAATGCACCATAAATATAGGTTGAAACATTGAAAATACAGTAACGAGGTGTTGTCTTGTTTCTTTCGGTGTTATATGGTGGCAGAGTAATGGTCTGTGTTGTGTCATGGCTTGAAAATACAATAACGAGGTGTTGTCTTGTTTCTTTCGGTGTTACATGGTGGCAGAGTAATGGTCTGTGTTGTGTCATGGCAGAAACAGTTGTTACCGTTATGTTTTTCTTCATGGCAATTTACAGAAAGATATAAAGTAGCACAAAAGAGTGTCATGCCGAGACTTATTCCTCCCGATAATAATAGGTGGCATGTGCATACAAAATTGCATGTATGGTAGGCATTAAAGTAAATGCTACATGTATTTCGCCCATGTGACTATACTTTAAATGTCTGTTGTCAGAGGTGCAGGCTGACAATTAATGGAAGTTCAGCTGGTTGTTGAAATGAAGGCAAAATCCTGGTGTAATCTCTTGCTAGTCTGACAGAAAGGTCACTGAATGATCATGTAGGTGCCTTGATAAGCTGTCAAATTATACAAAGTAAGTGTTATGTTTCTGTGAAAGGAAAATTAATATTATTGAAAACTGTAGCTCATAGGGAATAATAGTTCTTGATGTATTTGTTATGTGAAAAGTGGATTTAATTTGTTAACATAGTAATTTTGAACGCAGGCATAAATGTCTTGGAAATGTGTAAAAAATACATTTTATACTGAAATGAACTGAAAGACTGAGCAAGTACATGGTGTGGTATTGTCTGACAGAGATTTGAATATTAACAAGATATGAAATGTTGATAGAGTGCTATACTTCTTAACACATTTGCATAACTTTGGCAACCAATGCGCAGCGTTGAGGTTGGTAACAGCGGTAGCAGCGGTTTTCATAATGAAGGTAAACTTGATAACCAGAAAATCAGTTGTAACTTTACTAACCAGAGTTGTCATAAATATTCGTAGGTCATCAAGTAAAGTGAATGTTATTTTGTCCAGTTGTAACCAAACTTCAGTTATCTTAACAGCTTGAAGTAAAAATTGCCAGTATAAATTTCAGGAAAGTCTGTGCAGTTGGATCGAAGTTGTTTCATGTGGGCAGGTGGGTGAGCAGGCAGGCGGATGGACAGAGAGAGACAGATACAAGCGACAAATTGTGTACTCACTTTTTGGATTTGTTTTATGAATTCACCTAGAACGGGTGTACTGAGTAAACTGACCAAGACAAAATAAGTCAGGAGGTTTGAAAAAAAATGTCCGAATGAGTGTACAAAGTTACAAAAGTAAAAAATTCGTGCACATTACGTCACACAGTTAAAGGGTTGCTTGACCATGGTAGTGAAGACACTGTGATCCTTCAGAACACTGGTATCTGTTTACCATTCATCATGGTGTAATATCCCCTAAGACTTGAACCTTCGGGTTGTAAATCAACTGTCTTAACTTTTGCCCATCAAGTCGATACTGTTGATGTAAGTTATTTCATCCATTTGATTCATATTCTGACATTATGTTTCAAATGTGATGTTCTACAATGTTATCAATTGCTGAGATGATAAGGTATCAGTGATAGAGGATGGAATGAGCATGGAACATTTGTGGAATGAAACTCACAGGGGAAAACAGAAGTCATCGGAGAAAAATCTGTACGGCTGTCACTGTGTCCTCCACAAATTCAACATGGTCTGGCCAGGAAGCGAAGCTGCACCACCACACAGAGAGATGGTGGCGCAGCCAACTGATGTATTTCACGGTTTATTTACTTTGCTGATTTACATTGATTCTGACAGCAGTGGATATATTTGCATATTGAAATTGCCAGTATGAAAAATGTATTCCTTTTGTGAAGAAATACTGCATCATATGTGAAGCAGAGTGAGTAGAATTACGGACAAACTCATAAAAAGTTTAAACAGGTTTGTTATAGCAACTGAAGGAAAAACAGTACCAGAAAACTTTACTCTGTAAAGAAGGCTTTACTTCCAAATTGCGTTTGGATGCATTGAGTCTTGGGGTACAAGATGTTTTTTTTTGTGTCTCTTGCATCAGAGTTCAGTACCAAACCACCTACTGTCTCAGTCTTTAGAACTTACTGTATCTGATATTCAATACAAAAGAATAATAAAATAAAAACTTAGTACATAGTACATGACATTAATTCCAATATTGGCCTAGTAAGTAGTAATACTGAAAAAGTTTAGTCTTATACATTTAAAAATGATTTTATGAAATGTGTGTAGGTACATGAAGTTAGCTAGAGGACATTAAACTGATATAGTTGTGGCTGACTGTACATGTCTTGACATGTTACTCAAGAGAAGTCTGTATGTAGCTGTGTATATTATTAGCGAGTTAGCAAAGTGTTAATCTTAATGTAATTTAAATGACTGAAGTCACTCAGGCTTTTTTGTACACATAGTTGCAGTTGGATTTGTCTGCTGGCTAATGAAACAGCTTGTGGTGCTGTTAGAGTGGCATAAGAGAGTGGTTGACATCAGTTGAAGGAATTCAGTTGATTACAAAGCAAAAATTATGGATATTATGGAGGATGTACAAAATTTTAACAGTCTTACAGATATTTTCTTTTGATTTTAATAAATTATGAATGTGGGATTTCCGTTTCATCCGTGGTGTTAAATGTTCTTTACCTGACATGTCTCCTTTTCCATACATAAGGAGCTCAAGTACTGAATGAAGGTGCAATTTTTATGGTGGTGCTGTTCAGTTTGAACAGGATTACATAGTTTTATATTTGAACACATGCCCAAACTGGACATGTGTGAACTATGCCTGCTTGATTGCTTAAATAAAGCATAGCTCTTATTTTACTTTTTGGTAAATGATACTTGAGGAATCTGACGTTCAGGTGACCGTGCATCGTGATAAAGTTTTATAATAAAACCAACTAGATGCACTGATTTCTCAAATTTGTTTTTGGAATAAAACTCTACATGTTTCGGATAGTTCCTCTGTCCACCATCAGGAGTTTCTCACTGTACACACAGCAATAGTATATGTCATCAGTCCTGATCCTGCTCACAAGCTGTCAACAAACCTGTATGACATATACCATTGCTGTGTGTTCAGTGAAAAACTCCTGATGGTCTTCAGAGGAACTGTCTGAAACATGTGGAGTTTTATTCCATAAATAAATTTGAGAAATTACTGCATCTAGTTGGTATTATAATAAGAAAACTTGAGGGTTTTATCTGACTGTACATATACATGATGTGCCCTACTGCAACCTTTATTACTGAAAAAGAAAGTTGTAGGAATCAAAGGAATAACAGAAATTTAACTAAAATTATGCCTTTCGTTTCAATTTACATTAATAGTATTCATCAGTCCTGGTATATTAGTGGTGATTTCAATTGAACAGACTTGGACATTCTGACCCATTTCCTGCCTTTCAGCCAAATTTGAGTACTGACACATTTATTTCTAGGCAAGCAGCATTGATAATGTGATAATACTTTGAATCAATTATTTTTTGCTTATTTTTTTTTCAGAACTTGTTCAGTCAGTGATAACTGTTAGTTGTCAGGTAATGTTGTATTTACTTTTAATTCTCAATGACATACAGCATGCACAGATCTGATTGTAGTGTCGCTTTGGTTCATTAAAGAGTCGTTCCTTGGAACCATTCAGTGTTCATCAGAACCAGTCACAATATGTCAAAAAATGGTATAAATATGGGTAATTAAAAATTGTTGAAATCCTGAACACTGATGTTTACAAAAAATCAAGACTCTACTGTATTTATTTCCATGAACTGGTTATTACTTTTGTAAATCTTATAGTATTTAAAGATTGTTTAGTGCATGTAAAACTTTGCCATGTGTGAAGTGGGATTCTAAAGTTTTGTGGGACGTAAAGCGTAAAGTACAGATGCCAAGGATGGAAGTGTTTTCTTACCAAAATAAAATAAAATAGAAATACCATATCACTCTCTTATGTCAGTTCAGAACTTGTACATTTGGAACTAGCAGAGAGACAACAGTATAATACTTTGAAAATGTATCTCTTTATAATATGCTGTTTAACTTTATATTTACTCCAGTTTTATATACTGAAAAACTGTGCTGTGTACTACAATGAAATACAGTTAACAGCGAGATCCTTGAAACATACGACATGTGTACAGATTTTAAATGACTGTGTATTGTGTGTTGTTGTTACTGTCACATAGGGAACGTTGGTGCTTCTAGCAGTGATAACGTTATTGTTTGCATTGGAATTTTAATTTACTATTTTGTAATTTGTAGTAATTTTAAATGAAAGTATGTACCTTTTACTGTTTGTTTACATAAGAAATTTATTTAAATTCTTTGCCTATATTTCTTTGTTTTGTTATTACAAAATGTTCGATGCCTACACAAATGGCAACAATAATTTTTTTTTTTTTTTAATTTTTTGGGAACTCATTTTTTTCCTGGTTTTAATTGAAAGGCCTATTTAAGCAGATCATTTGTTATGCATTCAGCATCATGCACATTTCAAGTGATGCAGTTTGGCCTCACTTGTTCTAGCATGAGAGAGATACCTGTATGTTAACATAGATATTAAAAGTAACATTGGGAATGAATGTTAAAAATTACTGGTTCTTATTTTATTATTATGTATTTTTCAACAAAAGGCAGAACATAGTAAAATTTAGAATACAGTAATCCTTTTTAAATGTATATATGGGATGAACAGTATGCATGCTTGTATACTTTGAAATATTTTACATTATAAGAGAAATCTTTGTAATATTACGTACTTCCAAATGAAATTTGAAGAGAACTGTTTTTTATAAGGTTATTATATACTTCTATTAATTTGTGCCATCCCAGATATGTGATGTTATTTATGTATGTTTTTATTTTTCCTTCTATCCTGATAACTGCATATGGCTTTATTTAACATTTGGGATTTAGAGAGTGATAAAAGACCTGTAGTCAGGTTTATTCATTTTTTATGTATTTGGAAACCTGAAAGTCTGTGGTACAACAAGCTGTTCACAGTACCCACTATTTTAGAAAGGTAAATAACAAAAAAAAATAAATAAATGGTTGTTCTGTTTTTTATTAAAATGTGGTTTTTAAAATTACTTTTATTTCCAAATCCAGGCATATAATCTGTTGAGGAATATTAAGGGGTTTTAGTATAAAGCAAAACTTCCAGTATCTGTATACGGGCTGTTAGCATCTTCACCAAAGGCTTTCATGGCTGGTATTGATCAAATGTAGTTTTCTGGGTTTCGACATCGTGTAAGTTTGCAGTTTGATCCTGATTGTAACATCCTACTTAACACTATGGAATGCCTCCTGCATCCTGGCCAGGACTAGCTCATAAGGGCAAGCCGGTAGTGTAGACTGGGAGGACAGGTTATCTGTCAGCAGATCTTGAAAGTGTTTTGTCCACTCCAGGAAGCTGATGGCACTGTCCAAGTTTGGGATAGCCGCAACTCTCAGAGCTGACATTGTCTCCCCTGCGCCCTCGTAATTTCTCACTACTGACCCGAGTTCAAAGAACGACCCCCATACATGTAGTTTCATGCACACTTTCTGCTTATTCACTGTCTTAGGACTCTGAATCGGGGGTCATTCTTTATCCTCTCTCTCAGCTTTACATTTCATTTTTCTTACAGGCTCTCTCCTTTCCATGTTCCTGAGTGTTCATATTCTTGGCAAGCTGCAAGGTGACTCATTTTCTTCCTTGAAACATTTATGCGCCTACAAAGGCAATTCCATCACCCTCTTGGTGGAAGCATATTTATCCGAAACATCGGTGTCAATGCATAATCCTCTACAATGTCAAAAATCCAGAAAATTGTCATCAGACTGGGATTCTTGAAAGGTCATATAACCATTACTGTGGGTATTTGGAAGAAGAAAAGGCAACTTTTGTAATGTTTGTATTCAGAAAATGTGTTTGTAATTTGCATGATTTCAGGCTTCCACCATGATGTAGATAAGATATACGCTACTCTTTTTACGCAGTGTAGAATGGTATTTATGTACGGACGTTTTGGTATAATGTAGTCCCATCTTTAATGGTCAAACAGTCATTGTTTTATCGTCAGTAAATGCCTTTCATTATGCTTGTAGTATCAAGAATGATAAAACTGTGATGTTTGAGTATTTAACTAGTACACTCATAATTAATTTGACATTCACTTTAGAGAATATTCAAAAGATTTAACCCCCAGAGAGTGAAATTGCGTTAAATGTTCCATTTTTGTAGTGGGCATAAGTGAAATGCTTTGAAATTCCTTTGAGATTCCACTTTGTACCATTTTGAAATGATATTGTATAAAAATGATCTGCCCTTTGCCTAAAAAGGGCACATGTTAACCCAAAATGCCACATAATGTAAAAAGTAGTGTATCTGGTTCTTGTCTTGGGTGTAAGCCATGATTTACAAATGTATGATGCCAGAGTGCTGCATAAAATATTTTAACCCAAGCAGGGAGGTCAGTTGGAAGTGCCTACAGTAGTAAAGCTTGTTTTGTTCACCATTCACTGATCATGGTTTTAATTTATAAATCAAAACAACTAAATATAGATAACATACCCTAGAATTTTTCACCCTGCCCACAAGGTAAATGTAGTTAACTTTTGAACAGTGTCTCTGAGAGGCAGTCTGCATTACAAAATGCTGAGCGAGATTATGTTACGTTGGAACTTCATTCTGATAACTAAAATCATTTTTCATGCGCAGAAAGAAATTCATTGTATGGCAATTTTATGCTCCAAACTTCGCCATACACGAAGACAGAGTCTGTGATGCATACCATATCCGTGGATGTTCGGCAACAGTATCGCCTCGCTCTCGGTCACTGTCGGAAATGTTCGGGAGAGGGGTTGAATGGAAGAGTATAGTCAGTGCCGTCATGTTAACGTGAAGGTGTGTGCGGCTAATTGCTTTTTATGGTTGTGAAAGAGTAAAATTGGAATTGTGAGTGTTGTGTTACATTCTGTAGTGTTTGTTACAATTAGTGGATTATAAACCAGAGTTAAGTTACAAGCTGAGGCCAATCCCAGCAGGATAATCTTGCCTCTCTCAGCCTGCTTGGAACAAGTCGCTTCTTGCTCTAACATGGCGACAACGAAGCGCGAATCTTACACAGGTAAGTTTGGAGAGAAAGTGTTTTAGACGTAAATGCTTCGGATGTCCGGCGATAATGCAAGGAAATATTGCGAGTTTAAAGTAAAAAAGAACGCCAGTTTTAAGTGGCTGCCTTAATTTCTGCCACATGTAATGTTTGTAATGAAACCAACCCACATGGTCTCTATGTACTACGTAATGGTTGATTGAATGCATCGCAGTATCGTTTCGCAATGGGAAGAAATTTTTTATTGAATTTGGTATTGGTAGTTTTTCTCAAGACAGACCATCCTTTTTATCAATATGTAAATAAGTAAAGTTCCAAATATGTACTAATAAGCGTACATTTTCTGGTTGATAGGTTTCGCCATCGGTAGCATATTTAAATACGGAGAGAGAATCGCACTGAAAGTTAATGGTTTACTAGTGCCTTTCCTAAATGTTGTAACAACACATATTAATCGAGGTACCAATTTAAACGCGGCAAATTGTGATAGTGGCGGGAAGTGACCAATGATGTGGGTCAGACAAAATAGTGCCCCTGTGTATAAGTTACTGTTTTTGTGCATGTATCGGGCACACAATAATTGCTGCTGTTTGTCACAGCATGTTTAGTGATTGTCTTGAATGGGATATATATTGTCAGTTCGCCCAAGTTATTTCCGATAAAAGTTAATTGTGCAACGGTATTTTCCTTCGCCATCATTTCAGTTTCGCTGGAACGTTGCGCAATTTCACTGTACATTAATTAACCGTAGCAGTTCATTATGTATGCTCGTCATGGAACCAAAAAATCCACAGTACAGTGTTTAATCCAACTAACTGCACATGAAACCATAAATATACGTTATATCATGATGCTCCTCCTACCTGTTTCGGCCCCTGTATACCATTCAAAGGGAGGTCAGTTATGAAGTTACACATTTATAATCGTTGTTCAATATGTGCATGTAAGGAGTTGCACGGTATATGAATAACGTTAATTCAGAAAATCCATTCATTTATGCTTATTTAACCTGAAGATTTATTCAAATAACAACGTACAGGTTTAAAAATATAACCAAGAAACAAAACGATCTTCCTGGCCTTATTTAAGTTGTTCTATTGTTTGATGGATTTCAGAAATATATGTAATTTTCAGACGCTCCGCTCTCGGTGATTGCAGGTCTCTTTTGTCTTGGCAGGGTTCCGAGGGATTTAACCGGACGTGATAAAACAGAACTCTCAGATTTCAGGGTCTCACGACAGTGATTAGAAAGTTTAGAGTTTTCTGGAATGTGTAAGCTGTGTAGTGTCGTTGAATTTTACCGACCTTTCAGCCGTGCTAGCGGACAGTAATCTTGAAGACATGAGTTAATTTCAGCTTACTTGGAGCTGAGATGAGCAACGAAACCCCCCCCCCCCACATTGATATTAATCCTGCTGGTCGTTCAGTGATATGTCCGCTGTCTAGAATCGTGAAGATTAAAATATGGGCGAATTGGCTTTGCACATTGTGCGCTACATCCGTCCGCTACTCCGCCGCGCGTGTCGGCGGTCGGACTCCCCGACCGGCGAGTGGTAACCGATAGTTGTCAGTTAAAATAATGACTTGTAGTTGGCTGTTTAAGAACAGGATCATGATGAAAGTATCTGGACATTATCGTGTATCGCGGCGCGGGGGGGGGGGGTACCTGTACTTAGTTGTGTCCGATAGAAAGCGCTACGGTCTGTGAGCATGCTTTATTTTCCTGACTGCTTCTTTGCTGTGTTGTTCAACAACTTCCCCCACGTGGTGTATATGGGTAGAAGCCTTTCAGTAGTTTCTTAACCTTTTGACGCCTAATGTCAACTATAGTGGTCGTACCGCACCGCTAACCTCTGAAGTTGCATTTTATATATTTATTCAACAAATATAGGTACTGAATATTTTAAACATGGTATATAC
>Ga0123353_10007817_pt1 | contig 14518 bp, 12 predicted proteins | sample TergutLab28metaG_3_FD_92763 | JGI IMG/M metagenome (GOLD analysis project Ga0123353, IMG submission 92763) | Labiotermes labralis P3 segment gut microbial communities from Petit-Saut dam, French Guiana - Lab288 P3 | ecosystem: Host-associated > Arthropoda: Insects > Digestive system > Gut ... | reverse complement strand
TTAGTCCGCACGCGAACTATACAGACAGAGCGGCCGCCGCCGGTCGGCGAAGTTAGTGCCAACTTTTGCGGATAGAGGGGTGTCACGTGGTCAGCGCAACGGGTCCCCACAGCCGTTAATATATACTTAGTTTTATCTGTATTTACTTCTAGTGCAATCTCTGTACTAGCAACTAGTAAAGCTTCGGTGTTATTTTTATGGTATGTATGCTTCTTCCCCATATATTAACATTATCCACATAAACTAGAAGCTGATGGGTACCATTTAATTTCACACCCTCCTGGTTTCCCTGAACTCCCCTAATGGTATACTTGAAAGCAAAGTTGAAAAGCAATGGCAATAAAAGCATCTCCTTGTTTCAAACGATTCTTAATAGGAAACATGTCAGAAAAATATTTGCCTACCTGGACTCTGCTGTAGGTTTCAGTTAGACACATTTCTATTTTTATTTCTATTTTTTCTATTTTTTTATTCACCTTCCGTTGGATCTTTACAGATATGGAAACAGTCACAATAATACATAATACATAAAAGTGTGCAGTGCATTTGTCAAAACACAATTAATAAGTAAAATACAAGTAAGACACACAAGAAGGTAATGAATAGTAATTTTTTTAGCCTTACCAGTTGCATGGTAATATCACACTCCGTGAGAATATTATATGAGACCCCCCTCCTGACTGAATAACAGGCCCTCTTGAAGGCTATGAATAGCTGATGCACTGCTTTATTGTATTCCCATTTTTTTTTTTTTTTAAGTTTTTGACAAATACAGAATATATGATCAGTAGTTGAGATGCTGTGTCGCAATCCACATCGATGATCCACAATGAGTTCTTCTGCATACGAAGTTAACCTTGACAGCAGGATGTTAGATACAATTTTGTATGTATTTGACAAAAGTGATATGCCTCTATCATTACTACAATCTGTTTTATCACTCTTCTTATAAACAGGTAAAATGATCGACTCCTTCCACTCTTCAGTCAATTTCTCTTTATTGTAAATATAATTAATAAGTTTATGGATCTCAGAGTGAATTGTTCTACCCCCATCTTTAATCAATTATGCTGTTATTTGATCCATACCTGGCAATTTCTGTATTTTTAACTTTTTCATAGATGTCTCAACCTGAAAGGCACTCAACTCAGGCACTAGTGGTTCTGCTGTATGTATTTCTGTCTGCCTAACATCATCAACCCCCTGCACATGCAGTAGTGGAGAGAAATGGTTCTTCCACCTAACCAAATTCTGTAGGATTCTGTAACCGTATAGCCCTTCTCATAAGGAATAAGTTTTAGTAAGTCAAAACACAACTAGTATTGTTTGTATTTTTATTTTACTTAAGTTGAAGACATGTTTTGGCCCTTATTTTTGGGCCATCACCAGGTCACAAATGCAAATTGAGGACGCTATACAATGTAAGTCATAAAATTAGATATATAGATCTAAAATTCAACAAAATCTCATTGTTGTTCTCATCATTTACTATTTTAGTTCCAGGCTGGTAACTCTTATTAAAATCACTTGTCTGATATTTTTTATCTTAGTTTCAAGTTCCGACCGACAGAGTGGCCGCTGCCAGTCGGCGAAGTTAGTGCCAACTTTAGCGGATGGTATAGTTTGTGTGCCCACTAAGGCCACGGAGTTTAGTTTTAGTTTAGTTAGTTTCAAGTTCATTAATTTTAGCTTTCAGATATTCCCTCCTTTTATTCCTGAAATGTCTACTAGCTGTATGTCTTAGAGTGTTGAGATTATCTACATTGCATTGGTTTGGATCATATAGCCACTACATTTTAGCCTGCTTCCTGTGATCAAAAAATCGTGAACATTCTCATCAACTATGTTTATGCTCCTTCAATTCATACAGACCTCTTTAACTGAGGTTCTGATATTCTCTTTAATGTTTTCCAGAGCCCTATTTTGTGTCCTCAGTATCATTTAAGTTCTGCAAAGCTGCATATCTGTTTGAAATCTTCATCTGATACTGTTTTCTAAACTCCAGCTCACTTAGCTTCCTAAGTTATATCTGCAGCCTACACCCAGCCACATTTTAAGATTTCAGGTTTGGAATGAAACTTATATTGTCATCCAAAATGTTTATAATTGAGGGAGGTGAGGGGTTATTGCAAGTTATGGCCCATCTACCCACAAATGATTCCACTTTTTTCTTTTGTTTTTCTTTCTTTTTTCTCCTTACTCAGGTAAATGAACAGATTCTGGATGTAGTGTATGGTCGGACAATTTACCCTATATATGTATATATATATATATATATATATATATATATATATATATATGAAAGAGTTAAATAGATAAATATATAGATAAATAAATTAATGACTAACTGTCTGTGTAACTGACTGACTAAGTAAGTATATAAGTTAAGTCAATAAATCAATACAGAAAGAATGAGTGAATGAATAAACAAATGAAAGATTAAAGAAAGAAAGGAATGAGTGAATAAATTAACAAATAAGTAATTATGTAAGTAAACGAATAACCAAGTGAATGTTTAATTAAATAAATAAATAAATAAACAACCTAACCGTAAACTCAAATCCAAACCGAAACAACTGAAATGACTGTAGTGACCAAAGTGACCAAATCTTAGGTTAAAATTCACTGTTCTAGTGAGAGTCATTCTTGTATGTAGATTATGACAAGCATCACTGTGTTCCAGTATTACCACAGACTTTTTCTGTATGTCTTTTTAAGCATGTTTTATTATGCTCTACATTGTATTTTTCTCTAGGAGGAGTCCCAAAGGCGAAGGAGAGAACACTGACATTAACAAGGAGATGGAACTGTGTTGTTGTGGTGAACGTTTTCCCACAGGAACTATGGGTTACTTGCCTCACCACTGTCCTGGAACAAGGAAATATGCTAGTATAATTTGTGTAATTTAAAAGTAATAGTCACTTTGTGTAGTATGTGCATTATGCTATTACAGTTGATAATGCTCTTCACTGCATAATAAAATGTAGTGTATACCAAACAATGTCAAGGTTATGAAATTGAGAAGGAAGGGATTGGTAGGGCGTGGAGCATGAATGGAAGGTTTTATAAATCATTTGCTTTGTAGGTCAGAGAAACTGAATGCAACAGAAAATAATACATAGTTCATGGATTTCAGCTCCGTGGAAGAGAATAGTTGGGAGGCCTAAACATATACAGAAGATTTTAACATTATTGTCACATAAGGTGTGATGTTGCTGTGGGATTAATTTGGCTCAGGGTGCTTGTAAACCCAGAATGAATGATCATTCTCTGTGTGATGTGGAAAGCTTCTGTACTTGCAGGACATCTGCTTGCTTTACAAATGGCAGTGCTGTAGGCTTGATGACCAAGGAATCATCCATCAATTTCTGGAATGGAATAGTTGTCCGTAATCTTCAAAGCACCCAGACAACCTCTGTGGCCAGCCCAGTTCATTCTCAGGATAAAGCACCTGGGCCAGGAAACAAACCACTTATCTCTGTATAGTTCCAGGATTAAAAATTTATGGAGCTCTGTGTGCTGTACCTCCACACCCTCTGTACCCTCACTGTGTGGTGCTTAATGAAACACGGAGACAGCTTTACTTTATATGAAGTGTTTTCATATTAATGAAATGTGTGGCTCACAGCACAAACTGTTGTGTGAAGAGTAGAGGTGGATTACCATTTAAAATAGTATACTTTTTCAGAGCCAGCAGTGCAAAATGCCATTCCAAGTGATTAAGAATAACTGCGTGGTCCCTTTCTGTACATATTGTTGCCTGGGAACTCAGTGACTTCTATTTTATATTGCACTTCATGTCACTGTTGTTTTGTTTGTTGAATGTTGTATGAAACTGGACAGTGCTGCAACTTTTAATGTATTAGTATTGTACTTACTATGAAGAAAATATGACCTTCAGAAATAGAGTTTTTATTTATGTGATCACAATTATGGCATACATATTCATTTTATTTCATGTGGTGACCGTTGCATGTAATGGAGGCAGCTGTTTCAAGCTTGAGAATGTTCAACATTGTAATTGGTTTTGAGTGGATGATATTATTTTAGTAAAACTTTGAAGGTCATCATATCACTTACTGAATGCAATAGTAGCACGACACCAAAATTGCCCATTTGGAGTTAATACTAAAATTGAGCTCAAAAATATAACAACTACATTGCATCTAATGAGGTAGTTTCAACTGGCAAGTGTGCTGGTATTGTTGGACATAGTTATATTTTTGAGCTCAATCATGGTATTAACTCCAAATGGCAATTTCTGGGCTGTGCCACTATTGCATTCAGTGATAGTGATATGTGGTCCTGACCCTAAATTCTGTATTTATACTGATGTCTGTAACCAGGAAGTATTTCAGATCTCATTTCTTCAGTTTGTTTGAGAGGCAAAATATGAAACACTGTGTACAAAATTTGTGGAAAAAGTATTTAATATTAAACATTGTGTGTGTATAAAGCATACTGCTCTTACTTAATTCAGTTTTCCGAATATGACATTTCCATTCAAACTTCAGTTGTTCTCAGTATTCTTTGGTACAGGATTTGAGGTGCTTAAAGTGGTAAGGATTCATATGCACTTTGGGCTAGGGCACCATAGAGTCTGATATATGGTTATGAAGGTTTTGGTGGAGGATTCTGGGTCTATTTTTACAGGCCATCAATGGTAGAGGTAAAATATGTCCTGGCTGAAACGTCGGTACCCACCCGTTAGATTGCATTGTCCCATAACCCAGAAGACTATAATTCTGAATCTTAATATTCTGCATTTTCCATGCGTTGTATCATTACCGTATTTATTACAAACTAAATTCATATACACTCTATGCCAATATATATATTTTATTATTTTACATTGTATTTTGATCTAAACAGAAATATGTCGGAGAAAATATAATGTAAAATAATAAGTTATATTGCCCAATAAGTGTGTTTAGTTGGTTTGTAATTTCTGATTAATTGTTTGAGTGTCATTTTGACCGGTTTGGCGCGGCGGGAGGGTTTGGGTGGACGCTGCTTTGCCGATGTTTTGGTACATGGTTCAAAAAGCTACCACCATAGGCACTGCTTTACTTTGGACCACGAGCCACGCCGACTATAGGCCTAAAGGGACGATCAGGCCGCTGGTGGCGCTGTACCCGACAGTTTCCACGGAGTTTAGGTTGGAATGGGGTATTAGATACTAGGTCTACTAGATGATCCATGGGTCATGTCAAAGCTGGTTCAGTGCTGCATGGTGGGTAAAATCTCGGGAACGTAAACGTCGTGTGACCCGCAGTTAATATTAGGGGTGTCAGTGGTGGAAGTGAGGTATTAGGTATGGTCGCGTTTGGTGATGTTTAGCACAGTTATGTGGAAAATGTATGTAAAATTGTATTGATGTTTAATGAGTTATAAACGACATATTAGTCAACTATATTCTTCGCATTTACCAATCATATTTCGTTGCTGATGTGGGGCTTGTCATGGCCCTTAGGAAAGTTAAGGGCAATTTTGAGCGCATGTTTGATAAAAATTTAACCGATTTAGTTCGTGGAATAAGGAATAACAAAGACAATGAGGTTAGTATTGCATTAGTTGTAATAACATGTGATTACGATGTATGACTTGATTTTATGCTAATACAGGTGAATGTTGGATGTGAAACAGGTTAGTAGTTCTGAGGCTTCATAGTAGTAAATTTCACGTTACAACCTTTTATTTACAGGCTAAGTATATTGCTCAGTGTATTGAAGAGATCAAGCAAGAATTGCGGCAAGACAACATTGCGGTGAAAGCAAATGCTGTTGCGAAACTTACATATGTGAGTAGCATATCTGAGCTCTGTGCCATGACGCAGTGTTGCTATTCATAGCATAACATTTACAGGAGGTTGTGTCATGAATTTTATGTTTTGCAAAGCCATACTTTAGATTTCATATGTTAGCACAGTGGATTTATTCCTTGTCAGATCAGTACAGCAGTTGACATGACCACCCTGGATTTAAATGAAATGTTGTAAGCCTAGAGACAAATATGAAGTTTTTCTTGCCTGCATTGAAGGAACTGCATTATTTGAAGTTTTAAATTTTTCTTCAGATTTTTTGTTTTCTGAATCAATAAATGCTTATAAGTCTGGTACTCATTACAGCATGGAGCTAATTTGAAAAAGCCATCAAGAGAGACATTCATTTGCTGTGTTACTGATAATAGTTTCAGGTACATTAACATTTTAACCCTGGATTGTAACCCTAATTTATGAAAAGAAGACAGCCCATTGTAGTTAAGTGTTTCCCAGAACATTTTTGGTTCTTCAAGTACATTTTGGAAGATATGATTGGTTTTGAATAGGTTGATGAGCAACAATTTTTTATAACTACAGGTTACATATATACTAGCATTAAATTGGAATAAACATAACTCTAAGCTAGGGGAAGTATTATTTATCATGTTCCAGCACTGCAGCTAGTACAAAAGTGTTAGGACATTAGGATTAAATTGAAGTTATAAATGTAACTCTTTTTGTTGGTTTTTGAATTGTGTTGTTTGTGGATGTGTTTGTGCAGTTTATATTATATTTATTTTGTTTTAGTTTTGTAATTGGCTATTAGGCTCTTAAGCTAGTGGATTCATAAATGAGAATTGAATCGTGATGACAAAGATGATGATGATAGAAGTCTGTATTAACAACTTTTCACATTGTAATGCTTTTGAACTACATAACTTTTTTTTTTGTTTTTGTTTTTGTTCTTTTAATTCATATCTTTAAATGCTTGATTAGTTGCTTGTATACACTAATTTCTCTCTAGTGGAAATGCACACTGATGTATGATAGAGAGTCATACATTTTTGTATCTTGGTCCTTCACTCCCTTTCTTTCTTTCCATTGCCCCCTTCGTACCTCTTTCCTTTTATTCTCCATAACAATTAATTTATCTAATTACCTTTGTCCTTCAGATTGCACAGTTTGAAACACTGATCTGCCACCTGTATCAGTATGTGATTATTACTGCAGTATGAAAACGAAGCAATGTGGCAGAATTACAAATGTCACAATAAATGGAATCCGTAGAACAGTATAAAATAAATTGGAAAGAATAAGTTGACAGGATGCCATTAAAGATTCTAAAGTGTCAGCCAAAAGGAAAAGAGGTTTGGTAGAACCTGTTTTAAGTGGTGGAATATAGATTGCAGTGTTTGTACCTGGTCAGAATAGGCATAATACTGCAGAGGGTGGCGGCAGTGGTGACTATTATTGTTGTTGTTGTGATGACAGTGACAGTGATGATAATCTAGACAAAAGTGTGCCATAACTGATTTCTTTATTGCATATTGAACACAGAGGCAAACTGTAATATTATACATATGCCTTTGTTTTTTATAAAACCATTTTTGTTTTTGTTGTGTTTTGTATCACGTTTGTATGTTTAGAATGTTTTTCATGTTTGTTTTTATAATTACAGCTGCAGATGTTGGGTTATGACATCAGCTGGGCGGGTTTCAATATTATTGAGGTGATGAGCTCATCCAAATTTACTTATAAGAGAATAGGGTATCTGTCATCATCGCAGAGTTTCCATTCTGATACTGAAGTGAGTTTATTGCTTGTTTCTGTTTATACTTATATAGTTACATAGAAAAATTGTAACATAATCAGCATGACTTAAGAGTCTATATTTATATATACACTGAATGTTTGCAGTTAATGAAATGTGCATGCTCATGCTTAGGCTATGCATAACCATGTGGTAATCCTGCATTGCATCATGATGGTATTTGCATATGGGGTGACCATCATTTCTACAAATTATTGTTGTTTTACTTAATATATTGCAGAGTATTTTTAGTTCATGCCTGCTTTTAGTTTTTAGGCATATTCACAAAATTGTGAAAAGTGGCTATTCGCTTTGTCATGTCTGTCCATCTGTTTGTTCGCATGGAACAACTTGGCTCCCACCAGGTGGATTTTTATGACACTGGGTATTTGAGTATTTTTCTTAAATCCGTCAATAAAATACATGTTTCATTAATATCTGACAAGAGTAATGGATACTTCATGTGAAGACTAATATACATTTTTGATCATATCTTGCTCAGTTCTTAGAATGAGAAACACAGCAGACAAAAGTTGTACAGAAAATTGAAGCACACATGTCATGTTCAATGCCTTTTTTCGAAAATTGTGCCATTTATGAGATAATGTAGAAACATTGCAGAGCCAGCAGGCCACGGGTGACAATATAGTAGGGCACATGGGCATTGCATGCTGGATACCTAAGTCTACTACACACACTCAGAATATGTTGTATTTATTGCTTTTCAATTGCGACAGTGGTTACGTGAACATGCCTCACTGTTACATTTATATGTATGATGCCTGTGTTGTATGAAAATACCACTGCAATGGTGGTTGCTGACAGAATTGTTCAGCAGCTGCAGCAAGCAATCTGAACACCAAGAGTTTTGTGTAGGAGTCATTTGTTACTGTACATATTATGGTCTGTGAATGGAGACCATTTTGTTTGCATTGCTCTTAGATGACATGAATTTTAACTTCTGTGATGACTAGAAGGTGCTTGGTCACCTATGTATCCTGATTACAAAAAATTGATATCTGTTCTGAAGATGAATTCATATGAAGTGAAGTGAAATCTGTATTTTGAAGGACCATTTTAAGATAATGCAAAAAAAAAAAAGTTGCTACTGAAATTCAGTACACTAAATTGATACTCCCATAATGAAAACACAGTTTGTCTTACCTCTACATTAGAAGGTTTGAACTGCTCATTCAACTGTGATAACAGGTGTGAAAAAATTTCATACAACCAGTCAACAAATGAGGCTTATTAAGTAGAAAACTATTTGTAAATGATAAACCTCAAAACTATTATTTTTTAATTGTGTAATAAAATTGATATCCACTTTTACAAGAACGTTATTCTATACAAATTACATATAAAATAATTCATTTTCACTGTCAAATCACTAGCTTCTTTAATGATTTTGACATATTCTCAAACACAAAATATTTTATGTACATACAACTGGTGGATGAAGAGTATGCTGCTGCTCTAACTATTCCATAAAGACTGATTCTTACTATATTTTTGCTGTTTTCATTCTTTTCCATCCCAGCTGTTTGCTTACAGGCTCTGTTCTGTGTTGTGTAGTTTAAGTTGACATAGAAACACAGTGCTCTTAGTTGTTTTTTTTTTTTTGTGAAAACAAACCCAAACTTATATTATTCTAAAAAACCCCCCCCCCCCCCCCCAAGTAGTTAACATATATTGTGAACGTAATAAGAGTAGCTGCACGTGCCATTTCTGATGTACTAACAATTTTGAAACCACAGTTTGTTAAGATAATACGCGTGTAACTTCAAAATTCTATTTTTAATCCTCTTATTATCCTAAATTACAATTTTATACACTCTTTCTTGTCATGCGTGGGTCTACGGACGCTCGCTTGTTGTGGTCGCGGGTTCGAGTCCCGCCGAGAGCATGGATGTCACTTGTGTGTTGTGTGCTGCTAGGTAGAGGTCCCTGCAACGGGCCGATCACTCGTTCAGTGTATTCCTACCGAGCGATGGGTGTCTGAGTGTGTTCGAGGAACCTCACAAACGAGGCCTAAGCCCGGTAGGGCTATCGAGCCACGCGAAATTGTTTGTAATTCTAGTGCCTGGAAGATTTGCTAAAGATTTGCAAAAATCTTTAGCTCTTCAGTGACCCTGGTGTTTCAATTCCAGCTACTGCACAGAACGGAGGGTTTGAAATCTGTATTTCCTTTAAGTGCATTTACATCCGTCCTGTGCACGTAGGCCGGAATGGAAATGCTAACAGCATTATGGTGACTTGTGCAAATAACCTCATACGATGGTAAATTACTTTTGAAACACGCGGTCAGCTCGAGTGGTTAAGTAACTTACTTATCGCATTCGACCGAAAATAAAAAATAAAAAAACTCGCATTTAGTTTTTTACATTTTACAAAATAATACCTACGCCCAAGTTTTGTGATATTCGTATACTGGCACTTTTGCGGCCCACACCTCAGTGGTTCGCACGTCTGTTATATTCTTATCACTTACTGTAGAAAATTAAAAATTTTCAAATTTCATCGAAATAATTCGATTGGTTCGGAAGGTTAAAGAGCGAGATTTGGTTAGGCATGGGCCTACAGACGTTTAATGAAGAGACCTGATGACGCCACAAGCCTATGTTTTCCATTGACGAAAGAAAGTGGCTTTCAACTTAATACCTGTATTTTATATATAGTAAAAGTTAAACCAATCCCTCTACAGGCATGGACAGACCCTGAGGGTTCCAGGAGTCTGAGGTTCCCAGATTTCAAGACAATCGGCACGTCAAGGTGGTGAGTTTGTTAGCCCAACGCAGCGGCCGCGTTTAACCCCGGGAAATATTCTTGGTACTCATTTCTTTTAGAAACTGAGTCGACCCCAGGGCCATAGTGCGAACTTGCGGCTTGTAGCGCAGTGTGTACTAAATAATAAAAGGTAAAGTGATCCCGTTACAGGCCCGATGTGGCCCAGAGGGTGGGTAGAGGTATAGCTCTACCCTTCCTTGACCGCGGCACTAGAAGGGGGTGAGTGGTCAGCAGCACTCCCCGGCCGCACTTTACTCCCGGGATAGACCCGGTACCCATTTTACAGGAACGTACTAAATAATATTATACTACGAATGGGTACCGAAGAATAATACCTTTTTCATTTTTTTTTGTTGCCTTTTTTGACTTAGAGAAGAGCACGTAGCATCACAGACTCACATGCTTCAGTTCGGTAGCCATCCATCGCACCGCTGGTCTCAGACTTCTACCGCTAGAGGTCTCTGACTTGTAAACATGGCGGAGTACAGCGCCAGTTTGTCATCGCGAGTGGAGGAGCGTGCAGTGATGATAGTTGCTTGTGTTGAAAATCGTAAAGACATAGCGCCCAAAGGTTCGTCCGTTTCTTCAACAAGTACCTAACATGGAAGTTCAGAATACTATCGTTCGGCTTGCGACGCCGTATAGTCTGGTCGAATTGTTGGGTATAATGCAGAGGACTATAACATGCGGTTGGTCCTACACAACCACAATTCTTAACCGAGTTCACTGCCATCGACTGCAGCTTCAGTGGTGCTTGTTTTGCGGTCCGATGTGACAACAATTTTCTTAATAGCCTGGACACTGAATCATGCTGTCTCACCACATAATCCATCTAGTGTTTACTGGCTGTGTCAGGATTATTAATGAGTCTGATCCTCCACCCCACCCCGCCCCTCGTCTTAATTGCGGCAAACTGCCTTGCACCAGCACCCACCCACGCACGCGTATCCAGTTACTAATGCATTTCCTCTTACTGTGAATATTACCAGATTCTTTTAATCTGGGACAACCAAAGTTAGGGTCAGCTCCGACTCCAGACTCTGAATTAATTGCTGTGAGTTAAGTAGCATACGGTCATCGTGTCCAGAACCGACCTGCCGCTCTGAAAATGCAGACGGAACGTTTGGAAGGCAAGTGCGATTTTAGTACTTTGGATTTGACTTCGCTGTGCTAGAAATCCGCCCTTGGTACTGTCTTCAGTTTTATACCAAGGACACTGTCAAGCCGGAATTTCTTCGTCGGTATCGTGATTAAGATCCGGGCTGGAAGGTGCGAGGTTCGAATTCCGGTAGGATCAAATGATTTTTCTCTTTCCAAAACATTGAGTAGAGCTCTGGAACACATCAAGCCTATTCGATTGGTACTGCAGTTCTTTCACGCAAGGGCAAATGGTGACGCAGGTGGTTGAGGCACTGCGCTACAACCCGGAAGGTCGCGGATTCGATTCCCGATTGTGTAACTGGACATTTTTATTTACATAATCTTTCCGGCCGCACGGAATATTACCTGGAGGGTAAAGGCGGCAGGTGCCTACACCTTACAACCTTACCACCTTCATGTGCCGATTGTCTTGAAATCTGGGCGCCTGAACCTCCTGGAACCCTCAGGTTCTGTCCAGGCCTGTAGAGAGATTGCTTTACTTTCACCTTTCATGCAAACAAAGCGGCTGATGCGTGCAGTTGACACTCTGCTCCATCTTGCCCAGGTTAGGAGTTAAATGAGGCATACAATTACTCTTCCCACATGCCTGCATGGCGTCAGCAAGGACAACTTTCATTCTACCAAAAAACACTGAGACGATATCTCCGAAACGTTGATGCCTCTCTTCCAGGCTATATAACATCACATCTCATCACATCAAGTGTATTTTTGCTTTAGTTTTCGAAGTTGTCAATATTTCAGATTGTATAGCGCTGAACGTTAGAAATATAACTGAATCATGAATTTTTAATAAGGTATAAGGAAGAGTTTTTATATTTCGTTGACCGTGCATCGTAATATAATGATAGTATTTTTTTTACCAACTTGATTCACAAATTCTTTATTTTAATACATTTACTATATTCCTGTTCATGTTTCGAGCACTGTTATGCTCATCTTGACGAGGTCATATTGTATTAGTACAGCATCTGGTATCGTCACTCTGAAAAAAATGAGTGGTCTAAATTACTAAAATATATAGTTTGTTTTATTATATAAACACTAGAAAATGATAATATTAATATAAAATCCATATAAAATCCTGCAGATATAATTAAAAAGTGTAAATGTTGATTCGCGATGTGCGATCAACACTTACACTTTTTAATTATATCTGCAGGATTTGTATGGATTTTATATTAATTTTGCCATTTTCTAGTGTTTATATAATACAACAAAATATGTTTAGTAATTTAGACCACTACTAATACAATTTGACATCCTGAAGATGAGCATAATAGTGCTCGAAACATGTAAAGAAATGCAATAAATGTATTAAAATAAAGAATTTTTGCATCAAGTTGGTAGAAAAAGACTTATCAGTATAAGGAAGAGGTGTTAGCTGATTCCAGTTTACTGTGACAGCATTGGAATTACTGAAGAAACCCAAGCAAGATATCAGTCAGGAGAGTCCGTTCCCTACCCAGATTCAAACCGGACCCTCTCGAATACAAGACAGCAACCTATGCTGGAATCAGCTTCCTGTTCCTATTTTACATATTTCTGGAGGTTGGTCGCAAATCCAGTGCTGTTAGGTCGTACCTAATAATCTAGTTAGAGGTTCTGTGGACTGAGTTATTTGGGACCAAGAGGAATAAGCTAACAGAAGGTAGTAGACTACATAATGAGGAGCTTTATGAAATTGTACTGCTCATCCAATATTATTCAGGTGATCAAATCAAGAAGATTGAGATGGGCTGGGCATTTGGCATGTATGGGGAACAGGAGAGATGCACACAGGGTTTTGGTAGGAGATACCTGGGGGAAAGAGACCACTTGGAAGACCTAGGTATAGTTACAGGGGTAATATTAAAGTGTATCTTCTAGAAGTGGTATGGGGAGCCATTGACTGGATTGGTCTGGCTCCGGGTAGGGACATATGGCGGGCGTTTGTGAACGCGATAATGAACCTTCGGTTTCCACAAAAATGCGGGTAATTTGTGTACTAATTGAAGACCTGCAAGGTTCTCAAAAAAGGCTCTGCTCCATAGTTAATGAGTTGTGAAATTTTTATTGGTAAACCAACAAAGTACACAGAATTTTTAAGCCACAACTGGTTATGTTACTAACCAATCTTACATTTTCCACCTTTATCCTTACTCATCTCGACAATATGTACTTCTGTGTAGGTTGTTGGTTGTATCTACACTGCTTGTTTGTGTACATTGTTGGGTTGTATCTTGGCGGTTTGTTTCTGTACATTATTGGGTTGTGTCTTGGCAGTTTTTTTGTGGACATTATTGGGTTTTGTGTTGGTAGTTTGTGTACATTGTTGTGTTGTATCGTGGCAGTTTGTTTCCATACATTGTTTGGTTATATCTCGTCAGTTTGTGTGGGGAAAATTCGCCTATTGTGGGTTTTTTTTAAACTGCTATTAAACTTAGGAAAAATTCATAAAACTTTTCAAAACACAAGCATAATTTTATTTGATTAATGAAGAGACAGGTGTTACATAATCATCGTAAATTAGGAAAAGAAAAAGTATGTAAAATTCGATTCCTTGCAAGCTTCTTATCCCCTAATTAGGCGCACACGTGTTCCTAATTTGGGCAGGTAAATAATTTACACAGAAATCACAAAGAATAGTTACAAAATTAAAAAAAATTACAAATACGAAGGATACTAACTAAGAACAAAACAGTGTTTACCCCGGAAAAGGCTCACAAACGAAATCTTCCTTCATACCAACACACAGTGTGCGCGCCCTTCTGAAATGTTTCGCACATCGTATCCACTGTTCTCCTTTCTGGTTTTCAGAAAAACAACCAATACAGCACACACCAGTGGCGTACCCTGGAATTTTTTTTGGGGGGGGGGGGCCAACAAATTCAGTTGAGGACAGCGGACAGACAGAACGGGAATCTGGAGGCAGTAGCCCCCTAGTCAGGGGTTCTGGAGGCAGCTGTAATTTGGTGCAAGAAATTTCATTTCATATAGTAAAATTTTCTTAATTTTTGGTA
>Ga0123353_10007816_pt1 | contig 14518 bp, 8 predicted proteins | sample TergutLab28metaG_3_FD_92763 | JGI IMG/M metagenome (GOLD analysis project Ga0123353, IMG submission 92763) | Labiotermes labralis P3 segment gut microbial communities from Petit-Saut dam, French Guiana - Lab288 P3 | ecosystem: Host-associated > Arthropoda: Insects > Digestive system > Gut ... | reverse complement strand
TTCGGCCAAATTCTCTTTAAAGTCAATTTGCAGCTGCGCGCCCAGGGAGATCAGCGTCTCCATGTCCCGCTGGGCGACGAGGCCCTCCTGGTTGGGCGGCACGTTGAGCAGCAGCGCGGCGTTGCCCCCTACGCTCTTATAATAAATATCTCTCAATTTCGCCAAAGGCTTCACGCTGTAGTCCTGCTTCTCGTGGTAGAACCAGCCGTCGCGTATGCTCACGTCCACCTCGGCGGGATACCAAACCAGGGGCTCCTTCGATTTCATCAGCACCTTCCTCGAGCCCAAATCCCAGTGGGTCTGGTCGCCGAAATGCTGCGGAATGACGCTCCACTCGCTGGTGCGGCACACCCCGGCCTCGTTGCCCACCCAGCGCACGTCCGGCCCGCTGACGCAGATCGCGGCGTTCGGCTGCAATTCACGGATCAGGTCGTAATAGCCCTGCCAGTCGTACTCCTGTTTGCGGCCATTTTTGCCCTCGCCGCAGGCGCCGTCGAACCACAGGCAGAATAATTCTCCATAATTGGTCAGCAGCTCGCGCAGCTGGCGCTTGTAGAAGTCGTTGTAGGCCTCGCCCGCGCCGTAGGTCAGCTCATGCCTGTCCCATGGGCTCAGGTACAGCCCGAACTTCAGCCCGTAGGCGGCGCAGGCCGCGGCGGCCTCCTTCACCACGTCGCCCTCGCCGTCCTTCCAGGGGCTGGCGGCCACGCTGTGCGCGGTGTGCTTGCTGGGCCACAGGCAGAAGCCGTCGTGGTGCTTGGCGGTGAGGATCATGCCCCTCATGCCCGCCGCCTTGAACACCCGCGCCCACTGGCGGCAATCGAGTTTCTTCGGGTTGAACAGGGCCGGGTTCTCGCTGCCCGTGCCCCACTCCTGGTTGGTGAAGGTGTTGATGCCGAAATGCACGAAGCCGTAGAATTCAAGTTCCTGCCAGGCAAGCTGGCGCGCGCTGGGGACGACCCGCGCGGCCTCTTCGATGCGGGGGGGTAGTTTGGGCATGGTGATACTCCTATATTGTTAAGTTTTATAACCCAATCGGCAAAAGAAAATCGTTACCGCCTCGCGTTCACCGTGAACGACTTGACAATGCCGTATTCATCCACGGAAAAAGCCCCGGCCTCCACGGGCGCCGCGCCCTCCAGGTAAAAATAGTGCTGATCTGGAACATACGTGTATTGCTTGGGAATCTTCCTGGCCTTGAAGGGCTCCCCCACCACCATGCCGAACAGGGCATAGCCGGGCTCGGAGCAGATGATGCCGTTGAAGCCCGGCGTGGACTCATATACGACGATGGTGCGCAGCCCCTGCTCGGTCGCGTAATAATAGCTGTCCAGCGTGATGGCGTACATACAGCCCATTGCCTCGGCCAGCTCGTCCATCGGCCCGTTCATCACATCGCTGACCTCCATATACGCAGTGCCGCAGGCGGAAAGGCCCGCCAGCAGGGCAAGGCACAGCAGTACCGCCAAAATTGAGATCGTGCGCCGCATATTCATTCTCCTCCCGGATATATTTACAGGCTACGCTCCAGCTCGGTGTCGCTCTGGGTTACACTGTATCTGGTGAACAGTTCCCTGCATTTTGCTCTGAAAATAAAATTTATTTCTTTGAACCCCGCCGCACGGCCCCGCGCGATAATCGCCTCCACTGTCGCGCCAGTCACGGCTTCATTGCTCCAGTAAAGGGCCGTAGCCTTGTCCGCATCCCGGTGATACCGGAACTGCAAATAGCCCCCAGAGATGCCCGCCGTCTTTGCCAGCCATTCGTGGCCCTCGGGCGGGTGGTTGGCGATTTCAAACATGTGCCGCCCCGAGCTATTGCACAGCCCGAAGACGAACTCGTGCGTGTTGATGGCGTCCAGCGTCACAGGGATGGGCGGCGTTTCCTGTGTCCGGCCTTCAATCGTCCGGCAATCGCAGGTGTGGATTGTGTCGGTCGTGATAAACCCGTACTTGCGATAAAAATCGTGCGCGCGCTCGTCCTCCGGCATGGTGCGCAGGGCCGAAGCGCCTATGCTTTTGGCGTAGGCCGCGCCGTCGGCCAGCATGGCCCCGCCTATGCCCCGGCCGCGCAGGCCGCAGTCCGTCTGCATCAAGCCCAGGTACAGAAGCTTTCTGCCCCTGTCCCAGGTCTCTATCCATTCGCTGTAGCCCACCATCGCATCGCCCAAATAAGCCGCGGCGATATAGAACCCCCGCCCGGCCCGCCGCGAGACCCACGCCGCGCACTCGTCGGGCCTGTGCCAGGGCACCACCGGGTCGTCCCGGAAGACATGGACGATGCCGGGGACGCATTGGGGCAGGGTTTCGCCGGTGATGCGGCGGATGTTAATGGTGTCCATAAATGCCTACCTGTTTCGTATTTGCAACCGCAAACCATAGGAACCTTTTGCCGCTTGACCTAATCCCCCAGGCTCCTTCCCGTGGAAGGAGCTCCCCGCCTCGGGCGGGGTGAGGATGGCATCGCGGAGCGACGTCCCGCATCGCGGCCAACATATCATATCACATCCTTTGCGAAAAGTAAAGCAAAAACAAGAAGAAAAGCGCCGAAAAACAGTTGACAAGCCAGGATTTATGCTGTACTATGATAGCGATTACGAAGAATAGGGGGCCGCCCATGGAAGCGATGGCACGAATTGGCATTTTGACCTCCGGCGGGGACTGCCCGGGGATGAACACGGCGGTGCGGGCGGCGGTGTTCGCGGCGCGCACGAAAAAGATCGCGCTCTACGGCATACAGCAGGGCTACCAGGGCCTATACGACGGCAACTGGGAGGCACTCACCCTGGAGAAGGTCGATTCGATTCACTCCCGGGGCGGCACCATCTTGCGCACGGCGCGCTTCGCCCCCTTCGGCGACCCCGCGCGCCGCCAGGCGGCCATCGACCGCTGCGTGGAGAATTGCCGTAATGATGGGATGACCGGCCTGATCGTCATCGGCGGGGACGGCTCCTTCCGGGGCGCGCGGGACCTGACCATGAACGGCCTGCCCTGCGTGTGCCTGCCCGGCACCATCGATAACGACATCGCCTGCACGGACTACACCATAGGCTACGATACCGCCCTGAACACTGTTATGGGCATGGCCGACACCATTGCAGACACAGCAAGATCACACGACCGCTGCATGGTGCTGGAAATCATGGGCAACGCCGCCGGGGATTTGACGCTCTACGGCGGCCTTGCCAGCGGCGCGACAGCCGTCATGATCATGGAGCACGGCGGCCTGGAGTTCCCCGAGCAGGGCGAAATGACCCCGGACGAGATCGCACGCTTCGAGCAGTCCCTCATCGCCCGCATACGCATGGCGAAGGCCGCCGGGAAGTGCTACTACATGATCTTCGTGGCCGAGGGCATCACGGGAAAAAAAGACAAACACGGCCGCACCCGCTATCCCGGCGGGGTGGAGCGCCTGGCGAAGGTCATCCAGGCCCAGACGGGCATCGAAACCCGCGCGGACGTCCTGGCCTACGTGCAGCGCGGCGGCCTGCCCACCGCCCGCGACCGCGTCATGGCCACCCAAATGGGCGACTACGCCGTCAATCTCCTCTCCAAGGGCATCAGCAATAGAGTAGTCGTGATCCATAACGAGGTCATCATGGACTACGACATCTACCAGGCCCTGAAAATGCCCAAGGCCCTGAGCAAGGAAGATTACGAGCTGGCCTGGAGGGTGTCTCTTTGAACGACCTCGACCACGCCGCCTGCCTGCAATACCGCCGCGCCGTCATGGAGCGCGATTTCGCCCGCATGAACGACATGCAGCGCCGGGCGGTGTTCTGCGTGGAGGGCCCCCTGCTGGTGCTGGCGGGGGCCGGCAGCGGCAAGACCACGGTGCTGGTCAATCGCATCGCCAACATCCTGCGCTACGGCGACGCCTGGGCCTGCGATCGCTTCGCCTTCGAGCCCAACGAGCAAGACCTGGCCGACCTAAAAGCTGCTTCAGAAGGCAATGAGGAGGCCCTGGCCCGTGTGCGTGAAATCCTGCCGTGGCGGGAGCCCAAGCCCTGGCAGGTGCTGGCCATCACCTTCACGAATAAAGCCGCGAATGAGATGAAGGAGCGCCTGCACACGATCTTAGGGCCGGATGGCGACGGCGTGTGGGCGGGCACGTTCCATGCCGTCTGCGCGAAGCTACTGCGCAGGCACGACGGCGGCCTGCCCGGCTTCGACAGCCACTTCGCCATTTATGACACGGATGACAGCAAGCGTGTGATGAAGGAGGCCCATCGGCAGCTGCGCTTGGACGAGAAGTATCTCCCCCACAAGCAGATTTTACATGCTGTCAGCAGTGCAAAGGATAAGCTCATCCCGCCTGAAGATTATTGCAGAGAGTTCGGCAATGAACACAAGCAAAGGCAAATCGCCGAGGCCTATGCGCTCTATCAAAAGCTGCTGCACCGGGCCAACGCCATGGACTTCGACGACATCATCTTCCATACAGTGCGCCTGCTGGAGACCAATAAAGAAATTCGAGAGCAATACCAGAGAAGATTTCGCTATATCCTGGTGGACGAGTACCAGGACACGAACCATGCCCAATACAGATTGATTTCCCTGCTGGCGGCCATGCATATGAACCTGTGCGTGGTGGGCGACGACGACCAGAGCATCTACCGCTTCCGGGGCGCGACCATAGAAAATATTTTGCAGTTCGAGCACCAGTTCCCCAACGCCAAAGTGGTCCGGCTGGAGCAGAACTATCGCTCCACGCAAAATATTTTGGACGCCGCAAACAAAGTCATCGAGCACAATGAGGGCCGCAAGGGCAAAACCCTCTGGACGGGCAACGGTGCGGGGGAGCCGCTCGCCTGGCAGGTCTGCGAGGACGAGCGCGACGAGGCCCGCGTCATCGCCGACAGCATCATGCGCAGCGTGGCGAAGGGCGCCCCCTGGGGCGGCCACGCCGTGCTCTATAGGGCCAACGCGCTCTCCAATACCATAGAGACCCAGCTGGTGCGCGCGGGCGTGCCCTACAGGATCATCGGCGGGCATCGCTTCTACGATAGAAAAGAAATTCGCGACGCCCTGGCCTACCTCACCGTCATCGCCAACCCGGCGGATGAGATTCGCCTGCGCAGGATAATCAACGAACCCAAGCGCGGCATAAGCGAGGCGACAGTACAGGCCGCGGCCAACATCGCCGCCCGGGAGGGCATTACGCTCTACGGGGCATTGGCCCGCGCAGGCGAGTACCCCGAGCTGGGCCGTGCCAACGCGCGTATCAAGAGCTTCCTCTCAATGGTGGACGGCCTGCGCAGGCTGCAAGCTGAAGTCTCCCTTAAAGATTTGCTCGATCTCACCCTCCAGCACAGCGGCTATATGCTGGCACTGGCAGAAGATAAAGAGACATTTGAAGACCGAAAAGAAAATCTACAGGAGCTGGGCTCCAACCTGCTGCGCTATGAAGAAGAGACTGAGGAGCCGAGCCTGTGGGGCTTTCTGGAGGACGTGGCGCTGCAAAGCGACATCGACCAGTACAACGCCCAGGCCGACGCCGCCGTGCTCATGACCCTGCACGCCGCCAAGGGCCTGGAGTTCCCCTGCGTGTTCCTCCCCGCCTGGGAGGAGCGGGTCTTCCCCAGCTATCAAACAGTCCAGACGGGCAGCCAGGAGGACCTGGAGGAGGAGCGCCGCCTGGCCTACGTGGGCATCACCCGCGCGAAAGAAAGAATTTTTTTCACGACGGCGCGCACGCGATTGCTCTACGGCGGCACGCAATACAACCCGCCCAGCCGGTTTTTGAAGGAGGCGGGCATTGAGGAAGACATAGGGGTGAACGCAGGCCGTAGGGGACGGCCTCCGGACGTCCTAGGCCGAAGAGAGCAAAGGGCGCTTGGCGTGGTGGCATGGGAACGCCCTTCGGAGAGAGCAAAGCCCAAGCCCCCGGCCATACCCAAAGCCCCGGCCAAATCAGCAATTGACATAGCGGTAGGAGATTCAATCAGGCACCCCACCTTCGGCGAGGGCTTAGTCCTCAGCGCCAAGCCCATGGGCAACGACACCCTGCTGGAGATCGCCTTCGACGCGGTGAGCACGAAAAAGCTCATGGCCAACTTCGCCAAGCTGGAAAAGCTCGACCTGTAGGGGTGGCACTTTTGCGAACCTTAGTTGCGCAAAAGCAGTTGCCACCCGCACATTCAAATAATTTTCAATAACCGGAGGTCATTATGCAGTACCGTATCCAGCACACAAACTACCGCGATTTTGAGATGTACGAGCAGAACAAGCGCGCGCCCCGGGCGTACTTCATCCCTTACGCCGACAAGGAGAAGCTGCGCGAGGTGCCCAACGCCCGGCAGCGCTATGAGTCCGACCTGGTGACGGTGCTCTCGGGGGCCTGGGATTTCCATTATTACGCCGACGCATCTGAACTGCCCCGGGAACTGGACACAAACGCACTGGCCTTCGATAAAATCCAGGTGCCGTCAACGTGGCAGAGAACGGGCTACGAGCCCCCGGTGTATCTCAACACGCGCTACGAGTTCGAGGACTACCCCCCCGCCCTGCCGGAGAAGCTCTCGGTAGGCGTCTACCGCAAGCGCTTCTCCCTGGAGCAAATCGAAAACAAAAACTTCCTGCTGGCCTTCCTGGGGGTCATCCCCTGCATCGATTTGTACTGCAACGGCTACCATGTGGGCTACAGCGAGGGCGCGCACAACACCGCCGAGTTCGATCTCAGCGGCGTAATACGCATGGGCGAGAACGAGCTCGTGGCCGTGGTACACAAGTGGAGCACCGCCACCTTCGTGGAGTGCCAGGACATGTTCCGCGAGAACGGCATCTTCCGGGACGTCCTGCTCTACGCCCTGCCCCGGGCCTACATCAACGACTACTGGCTGCGGCCATTGAGGAACGCCGACGGCGACTATAAATTGCAGTGCACCGTGGAGGTGCAGGGCGAGATCGCGGGCTGGAGCGTGGAGCTGACCATAGAGGGCCTGGACGCGCGCTACAGCGGCCCCGCCAAGGAGCGCATGAGCTTCGCCCTGGATAAGCTGTCCGTGGAGGAGTGGAACGCCGAGAACCCCAGGCTCTACACCGCCTGGCTGCGGCTCTACCGCGGCAGCGAGCCCCCGCAGTTCATCAAAATCCCCTTCGGCTTCCGGGCGATAGAGGTCAAGGGCAGCGTGTTCTGTTTCAATGGGAAGGCCATCAAAATCAAGGGCGTCAACCACCACGATACGAACCCCGTCACCGGCTACCGCATGACCTATGAAAATTACGAAAAAGACCTGCTTTTGATGAAGGCCCTCAACGTCAACGCCATCCGCACCTCGCACTACCCGCCCGACCCCTACCTGCTCACGCTGGCCGACGCTCTGGGCTTTTACGTGATAGACGAGGCCGATATCGAGACCCACGGCGCCGAGTGCACCCACGGCGAGGTCGACCTGATCTCCAATGACAAACGCTGGGCCCCGCGCTACCTCGACAGGGTAAAGCGTATGCTGTTCCGGGATCGCAGCCACCCCTGCGTCACCATGTGGTCCCTCGGCAACGAGGCCGGCGGCTGGCACTGCCAGGACGCCTGCTACGCCTTCCTCCACGCCGTGCACCCGGAGGTTCCCGTGCACTACGAGGGCGCGTGCCGCACGCCCATCTTCGGCTACGACGTCTACAGCGAGATGTACACCAATCACTACACGGTGGAGCGCTACGGCAAGAAGGAGATCAAGCAGCCGGAGCGCCTCGCGAAGCCCTTCTTCCTGTGCGAATACGCCCACGCCATGGGCAACGGCCCCGGCGGCCTGGAGGAATACTGGGAATTATTCTATCAATACGAAAATCTCCTGGGCGGCTGCATCTGGGAGTGGGCCGACCACGCCGTCTATCATCCCGACGGCCCCAACGCATACACCTACGGCGGCGACCACGGCGAGGAGGACCACGACGGCAACTTCTGCGTGGATGGCCTGGTCTACCCCGACCGCACGCCCTCCGTGGGCGCCTGGGCCCTGAAGAACGTCTACCGGCCCGTGCGTGCGAAATGGGATGATGGCAAAATAATCTTCACCAACACAAATCGATTTGTCAACGCGCAGTGCACGCTCACCTGGGAGCTCCTCCACAACGGCGTAGCCATTCTGAACGGCAGCGCCGCGCTGGACGTCCCCGCCCTGAGCAATTATTCGCTGCCCCTTGAACTGCCTGTGTTTGAACCCGGCGACTACGCCCTCACGCTGCAATATGAAGACATAGCTTTTGAACAGATCGTCTTGAAGGAGCAATATATCGAAGAGCCTGTAGGGGAGGCATTCTTGCCTCCCGAAACCCTCGGCGAAATCCTCGCCACCCTCAAACTCAACTTCCTGCGCGCCTGGATTGACAACGACAACTGGCGCAACTGGGTGCAGGAGGAGTACGCCGCGCACAATCTCATTGCCAAAGAGGACGGCGTCTACGCCGGCGAGGACAGGCAATTTTCGATGCAACTGCTGACAGAAGAGATCAACGGCGCGTACAAAATCACAGCCAGGCTCACCCCCGACAAAGAGCTGCTGGAGGGCCTGCAAATCCCCCGCTTCGGCGTCACGCTGCGGCTGCCCCGCGCCTGGGAGCATGTGAAATACTACGGCCTGGGCGAAAAAGAGAACCTGCCGGACATCAAAGCGCAGTCCAAACTGGGCGTATTCGAAACAACGGTCGAGGCCATGCACGAGCCCTATATCTTCCCGCAGGACAACGGCAACCTCGGCGAAACCCGCTGGCTGGAGCTCACAGACAGCGAGGGCCGCGGCCTGCGCGTGTGCAACGCGCCGGGCAAGTTCAGCTTCAGCGCGCACAACTATTCCCAGGAGAGCCTGGAGGCCGCCAGGCACCAGGAGGATTTACATGACGAGGGCTTCGTCTTCCTGTCAATCGACGGCTACGTGCGCGGCAGCGGCTCGAGCTCCTGCGGCCCGGATACCCTGGACGAGTACCAGATCGACCTGACGGAAGGCCTGGAATTTTCATTCATGATTGCGGGGGTATAGCAGCATGAAGAAATCCCTCATCAAAACGCTCGTCATCATCGGCGGCAGCGTTGTTCTCGCGCTTGCGCTTGCCATTGGCGGGGTGCTTGCCTATTTGATCAAGCAAAAGCCCTATCACACCGGCGATTTGACCGGCTCTGCCGAACAGTTCAGCATCACAGACCGGGAGATCCCTCCCCTGCCCGTGCGGGACAGCGGCAATTTTGTCATATTGCAGTTTACCGATACGCACCTGGTGAGCACAAAGGGCAAAGATTTAAAAACACTCGCTGCCATGGAGGAGCAGCTGCTGCGCGTGATGCCCGATCTCGTGGTGATCACCGGGGACATGCTCGACGGCTTCAACAGCAAAATCGTCGTGGATAAGCGCGGCGCGCTGGACGCCATCGCGGGAATCTTCGAGCGCCATGACCAGTACTGGGCCTGCGTGCCGGGGAACAACGACGGCGAATACCTGGGCTCAAGCGCGGACGTCGCGGCATATCTCGGCCAAAACTATCCGCACTGCCTGATTTCCAATGTCGAGGCTGTCGCCGGGGCCGCGCAGTTCGTCATCCCCCTGATCGACGCCGACGGCGAGACCGTGCACGCCTTACTATTCATGGATTCCCTGGCCCGGGACCCCGAGACGAACTACCTCACCTACGGCTGCATGAAGAAGGACCAGGCCGACTGGCTGCGGGATCAATTGTACGCCCTGCGGGAGGACGCCCCCCTGGCCCGTGCCAGCGTGTTCTTCCACATGAACACGCCCGCCTACACCCTCGCCAAGAATGAGGGCGAGCCCTACTCTGATTCCTATGCCATGGTCGATTTCCCGGACAGCTGGACCATCCGGGGCAATGAGATCGTCGACAAGGCCATGGCCTCGGCGGGCAACGTGGGCCTGGTGAGCATAGGCCACCTGCACCCGCGCGCGAACCAATGCTCATTCCTGGAGGGCACCTATTATCACGTCGCGCGCGCCTCGGGCTACCAGTCCACGTCAAAGCCCGGCGCGGCGGTGATCACCATCCACACCTACGACGGCAGCCCCAGGCGGCTGTATGGCTTCGAGGAAGTTTCATTCTGACCGGCATAAATTTTGTGCAACATGAATAAATAGTGCTTGACTTTCATCCTTTCCGGGATTATAATTGAAATATCAATTTTTGGAAAGGATGATTTTCAATGAAAAAATTGTTTTCCGTACTGCTCGCGCTTCTCATGATGGCCGGGGTGATTGCCGTCGCGCCCATCACGGCAAGCGCCGCCGCGCCCGCCGGCCCGTCCTCCACCGCCAGTTGGGATTTTGACAACGTCGACGCCAACGGCAGCGGCAATTATGGAGGCGGCTCATGGTCCTGGGTGCAAAGCACCAAAACCCTCACTCTCACCAACATCAATTTCTCCACTTCTGACCCATTGGCATCGAAGCTGCCAGGCGGCGCAACGCTTGTCCTCAATGGCACGAACACAATCACCAGTACAAGGACCATTGGCGGCGGAGGCAGCACACATGGGATATATGTGTATGGCGATCTTACCATCACCGGCAATGGCAGCCTGAACGCGGCGGGCGGTACAGCGACGGGTAACGGGTTTAGCTGCGGCATCCATGTCGCTCAAAACGGCGCTTGTACAATAATCAGCGGCGCAACCGTAACCGCCACAGGCGGCACATCAACGGGCTACAGTTACGGCCTCGATGCTTATAACCTCATAATCAACGACGGCATCGTCACTGCAACAGGCAACACTAGGGCTTTGCGTTTTGACTACACCGTGCCGAACGGATACAAATATTTTGTGAGTACAACGACGACGCCGAGCACTACAGAGCTCACGGGCAACGGCTCCACAACGGTCATCGGCAGTACGCATAAATACGCGAAGATCACACCGCCGCCCTCCGCGCCCACCATCACCGGCCCCACGTCGCTGACCCTCGCGCAGGGCTATGCGGCTACCTCCACGAACGCATACACCTTCACCGGCTACCCCGCGCCCACAGTGACTAAGACGAGCGGCGACGCTGAGATCACCTGGAACAATGCCACCAAGAAGCTGGATATCGCGGCGGGCCTGGCGGCGGGCACTTACGCCGCCTCGCTGCGGGCCACCAACGGCGTGAGCCCCGACGCGACGCTGAACTTCACGCTCACGGTGACGGCGGCGGTGCAACCGCCCAAAACCATCCCCGGCACCAACCGCGAGGCGAACTTCATCAACTGGATTTTGTATATTGTGTTCTTCGGCTGGCTCTGGATGCGGGTATAGAGTAGCGTAACGTCTATACACAGTGGCGACAGAGAGACACAAACAACAAACACCACGGCCCCCGAGCTTTTATTAAGCGTTGGGGGTTGGTGTTTTGTCACTTTATGGGGGCAGTTCCCCTTCATTTTTTACGCGCTTCTTGGAAAGATGATCCTGTGTGAAGGTCTTTTGGGGGAGCAGATTATTCCCGTACTAAAACAACATGACAAAGAGAAAAAAAGATGGTATAATAGAAGAGGGTGAAAGAAATGCCGAAACGCTATTGTATCAACGAAAACCAGGTTGAGGAACTGAAGGCGCATTGGACGAAATAGTGAAATTCCAGAACAGGAGGCCAATCCACATGTATAGCATTAGCAAGAACAGAACTGCGTATTTAAAATTTTTCATCGCTTTAATGATAGCTATTGGCGCATTGTTCTTCATGCGTACTGGCGCATCAGCGGCACCCGCACCGAATATCCAACAGGAGTACCGGCAGCCAGACGGCAGCACTTTCATCGCCACCCTGCGCGGCGATGAGTATTTCAGTTATCTAGAGACAGAGGACGGCTCCGTGCTGGTGCGCGACGAAAACGGCAGCTGGTGCTACGGCACGGCTGACTTTTTCGTCGGGACGATGCTTCAGGGGATGCCGTCCCCCGCGCTAGAATTGAGATCGTCAGCGGCGGTATATCTTTCAAGCCGCAGACCGGCAGGCGCGATGAGCTTGGAGCAGGCGCGGCAAGCCTCCAGCGCTGCAACGCAGGCCGCCAATGCGCAGAGAATGGAAGCCGCAGCGCAGTATGCCGCCGATGCGCCGCCAGGCCTTGCTCCTAAGCGCACCGTCCCCGTTTTGGTGGTATTGGTGGACTTCAACGACGCACAAATCCTGTACGAGAATCAATGGGCTAACCGGGTGTTTGGCGTAGGCACCAACTCCGTTCGTGACTATTACCGCGAGGCCACTGCAGGCGTGGTTGATGTTGTGCCCGTGCGGGAGACCTATGGTATCGTTAATGATGGCGTGGTGCGGGTACACGCGGGCGTCGCGCATCCGAACACTAACTGGACGCCTTATGAAATCGTGAAGCTGATTATGGGAAAAACACTGCCTTATGTCAATTATCATGCCTATGACACCAACGGCAACGGAAGCTTAGATAGGGATGAGTTGAATATCATCTTCGTGATGGCTGGCTATGAAATGGGGCTTGGAGGAACTCCCGGTATATGGGGCCATGCGGATGGCTGGGTCAATACGATTCCCGGAATATATTCAACGCCTTTTGCAGTAGTCGGTGAACGGCACAATGATATTATGGCTACCATAGGCGTCATTTGCCACGAATTGGGCCACTCAATGCTGAACTTGTATGATCTCTATGCCACCTCTAATCTAGGAGACTCAGCCGCCATTGCAATAACCTTGATGGGTAGTGGTAACTGGATAACGGATGAAGGCCTGCCGCTAGGTTCCACGCCAGCTCGGTTTGACCCCTTTAGCCTAGTTTATGGCAGGATCGTAAATCCGACAGTGGTACACATCGATGGCAGTTTTGACGGCAATCTGCGCTCAGTTTCCACAGGAAATCCGGATATTCTGAAGGTGATAATTGACGAGTCGACGTATTATTTGATTGACAACCGGCAATATGACGGCTATGATAGAGGCATTCCCGCAATGAATGTTGCTATTGATCCTGGCAACCATGTATATCGATTTCATCAATATGACCATTCAATACCATGGTTTTATTACCTGAAATGGGTTGACAGCTATGCCAACGCAAGCAGCCGTAAGACAATATTGAATAGGCATACAAATCCATCTACCCTTGTTTCAGAAACAGGTCAAATAGCTTGGTTTGCATTCGAGGCCAAGTCCCCGCCGGGTACAAGTATGAGAATAATGGTCAATCGGGATGATTCGGTGCCTACCATCGTTGGCCCCAATTCGCTTACTCTGGCGCAGGGCTATGCGGCGACCTCAACCAACGTGTATACCATAAAGGGCATCCCCGCACCAATAGTAACGAAGATATCCGGCGATGCGAAAATCACATGGAACAACACGACGAAGCGACTGAGCATCGCAGCGGGTTTGGCGCAGGGCACTTATCCGGTTGTGCTCAGGGCCTCCAACGGCATTGGCACAGGGGCTATGCTTACTTTCACACTGACGGTCGGCGTTCCTCTGTCTGTCGATAAAACCGCACTGAACACGCTGCTTACGCAGGCCAAAGCCATAACGAAAGGAAATTATACCGACGCCAGCTGGAACGCGTTGCAGTCGTCCATTGCTGCCGCGCAGGCCGTGATAGATAATGGGAATGCTACACAGACGCAGATAGACGCACAGGTAACAGCGCTGCAGAATGCAATTAGTGGGCTAATTGAGGTGAACAAAGCCGGTTTAAATACGCTGCTTGCGCAGGCCAAAGCCATAGTGAAAGGCAACTATATGGATAGCAGCTGGAACGCGTTGCAGGCTGCCATTGCTGCCGCGCAGGCTGTGGCAGACGATGGGAATGCCACCCAAGCGCAGGTTGCGGCGCAAATAATCGCGCTGCAGGGCGCAATTGATGGGTTGGCTAAGAACCCTCTTCCCAGCTTTGCAATCAATAAAAGCGTGTTGAACTTGGATTACAGAGGCACTGCCAAGCTGAGCGTGACAGGTGCGCATGGAAAAGTGACTTGGAGCAGCAACAATGACAAGGTAAGCGTTGACCAGAGCGGATTGGTAACTTCGAATCGGAGCTTTTTGAGCAAATCGACGACAGCGACAATAACAGCTTCGGATGAAGCGGGCCGTAGCGTGACTTGCGCGGTGAATGTGACGCCGACGATGCTGCAGCGGATTATAGCGATATTTTTGTTTGGGTGGATTTGGCTATAGCAGAAAAGGCACAGAAGTTTCAATGCACTGCTGACAGTGGATTTGCGCCGTGCCGTATTTGTAATGCGCCAAAGAACGAATGTTTTGCAGTGCCGTATTTGCAACGTGCTTACACATCTCCATAAAAGGAAAAAAATGCACGAGCCTCAACTCCTTGATATTCAAGGGGTTGAGCGCTTGAAAAGGCCAAAAACGACACCATGTCAAGCGTGAATGCATATCAGCTGCCAAACCGATCTGACCAGAGTCGAACTCGCAACCACAACCATTTCGAAGAATTCCTAGTGTCTATCCGCAGAAATAAATAATACTAATTACAAATGCAACGAAACGTGGTATAATGGAAAAAAAGCGAAGCGAGGTGTCCATTATGCCGCGAGTTGGGAAAAAGATCACAAGCACAG
>Ga0123353_10007814_pt1 | contig 14521 bp, 9 predicted proteins | sample TergutLab28metaG_3_FD_92763 | JGI IMG/M metagenome (GOLD analysis project Ga0123353, IMG submission 92763) | Labiotermes labralis P3 segment gut microbial communities from Petit-Saut dam, French Guiana - Lab288 P3 | ecosystem: Host-associated > Arthropoda: Insects > Digestive system > Gut ... | reverse complement strand
CTTCAAGCATTTTGAAAAGCACATCCTGGTCAGGTTTTGGTTTTAATGGCTTATTGGCAAGAGAGGATATTTTCGCAAGCATCTCTTCAAGACCTAATAAAAGGCTGGCGATTGCCCGGGTTAAATCGGCTTTCTTCCCGTTCACATATTCCCAATCCCCTTCCTTCGCCGCTTTTTCCAGGGCCTCCGCCATATCGCCAATGCGGTTTGCGCAGATGCTTCGGCTCGAGCCTCTTATGCCGTGAACAGTTATTGCATAGTCATGCAAATTGTCGCCTTTTACCTCGCTTATGGATGCAAGGAGATTCCGGGTATTCGAAGTGTAAGAGCGAAGTACCTGCAAATAAGCGTCTGTGTCACCATTAAAGCGAGCCAGCCCCGCTTTTAAATCGATACCGTCTATTTTAAAATTAAGGAGATGGGAACCTCGAGTCAGGGATTCCCCGTCGTTCTCGGACTGCGCCTCATTCCCGGTTCCCTCTTCTTCCTTTGATTTATCACGAACCCAGCGGCGGATAACCGTGTCAAGCCGTGAAAGGTCAATGGGTTTTGAAAGGAAATCCTGGAAGCCTTTATTTATAAACATTTTATCATTGCCTGAAATCGCGTTGGCGGTCAGGGCAATAATTGGTATGTTTTTCGAGTATTCTGTGCCTATCTTCCTTATTCTTTCGGCTGCTTCTATTCCGTCCATGCCCGGCATCATGTGATCCATGAAAATAGCGTTGTACCTAACAGTTTCCGCCTGTATTGCGTCAATCGCCTGCTGGCCGCTTGCCGCGGTGTCGATCTGCATGCTGTAGGGTTTCAAGAGGCCCTTAGCGACGTCAAGGTTGGCGGCTATGTCGTCAACAACAAGTACGCGGGCGTAGGGCAGCTTGATACGCACAATTTTGGCATTTTTGTTTCGCTTGTGGTTCGAGTAACGGTAATTCATTAAATTATTCGAGGTTTCCTGGCCTATTGCTTCATCGCTAATGTGTTTTTGTTTGATTCGTATCGTAAAGGTGCTGCCTTTCCCGTATTCACTTTCCACCTTGATGGTACCGTCCATCAGCTCCGTCATTTTTTGGGCGATGGTAAGCCCCAATCCGGTTCCTTCTATCATCCTGTTGGATTTCGCATCCATCTGGGCATAGTCTGAAAACAGTTTATTGATGTCTTCTTCTTTAATACCAATGCCGGTATCGGTAACCCAGGCAGTAAGCCAAATCACTTCTCCTTCACGTGTGTGATCCATTCCAAGCTCTACGGTTCCCTCTTTTGTATACTTGAATGCGTTGGAGAGGAGGTTGCTTAAAACCTGCTTTATCCGGAGCTCGTCTCCGTACAGCTTACTGGGAAGGTTTTCGCGAATATTGAGGACAAAGTTAATCGGCTTGCTGCCGATGCGGAGGATGTTATTCGTAACTGTGTCGTTTATGAGGCTTGAGGTATCGTATACGTCTTCGATAAGTTCGAATTTCCCGGCTTCTATTTTGGAGATGTCCAAAATGGAATTGACAAGACTTAAAAGTGTATCGCCTGCCGAGGAGATTTTCTCCAGATTGCCTTTGGCGTCTTCATTGATCTTTTCGTCTTCAAGCGCCAATTCCGACAGTCCTATTATGGCATTTAAAGGAGTGCGCATCTCGTGGCTCATGTTGGCCAAAAAATCACTTTTCGCGTTGTTCGCTTTTTGTGTGTCCATTAAAGCCGTTTTTAATTCCTCGGCGGCTTTCTGTAAATTCAGCGTCATCTCGTTGCGGAACAGGGCATTCGCGATTAAAAGGCTTCCGGAATACAGAGTGGTCGCTACTTCTTCGGAAAAGACACTTTCATCCTGGCAGTTATCACAGCTTACAACCCCCCAAAACTCATCATGTACAAATACCGGCGCAGCGAAAACTGATTTTATTCCGTACATATTCATCCGCACCTGTTCTTCAGGCGATAAATTACGCGCCAGGGTATTGATGAACATTCCCTGCTTCAAAAAGCGTTCCCATGTGGGAAGGTTCCCTTCATAAGGCACATCGGTAGATATTTCGCTGCTTGTGCGCAGGTCTTCGTCTTCGACCCATTCGCTGATCAGGGTACAGTAAAGTTTCCCTTCCTTGATTTTATTTTTCCATATAGAGAGGCGATCTGCATTTACCGCTTTGCCAATCATGCCCATGCACATGTGCAAATTATCATCAAATTTGTTGATTTCCGCCTGAAGCAGCATGTTTGCGGCTTTGTTCATACTGTCAAGAAGATTTGATTTTTGTTTGATTTCTTTCAACTGTAAATTGCGGTTAATGGCGTTTACCAGCATCAGGGCCGCGGATCGCAATATGCCAGCCTCACCTTCCGAATAGTAACGTTCCTTGACACAGTCATCTACGCAAAATACGCCCCAAAACTTCTCCTGGTAAAACAGGGGAATTGTAATGGTAGATGTAATGCCTAAAGGACTTAGCAAATCCTGGTCTTCTTTGGGAAGGCTTGAAATGGGACCGTTGATATTTTCGCCTTGAAGGAACAGTCCCATCCAGCGCGAGCTGTAAGGTACTGCCGTCCCGATTTCTACAAGCGGGGCTTTTTTGCCGGTCTCTGATAACCACTTGTATTTTAAAACGAAGTGAAGTTTATCGTCTATTGTTTCATTCGGCCAGACCTGGACGCAATCCGCTCCCAGATACCGGCCAATGAGTTCCATGCCTTCTTTCAGGGGGTCTTCGAAATTTTCCTCGTTCGCCGCTGCCAGGAGCACGACGGCCACGCGGTTCATGGTATTGAGCATGTCGTCCCGGTACTTGATGTCGCTCATCATCCGCTCGTGTTCCCGCAGATCGCGCGTATATCCCGCTATTACGTCATCTCCTTCGTATGTGACACGAACGAGCGTGATTTCCGCGGGCAGCGGCGTGCCGTCAAGCAACTGGTGCATCCATTTGTAAACGTAGCGGCCTTCCTCAAAAACTTTATCGATTATGTTCCTTGTTTTTTCGGTAGACAGTTGACCGTCGGGCTGATACTCGGGAGAAAGCTCGAAAAAGCGATCGATATATTCCTGTTTGTTTTTCAATTCGAAAAGCCTGACGGTTTCGTCGTTGCATTCAAAGATTTCATACTTTCTGTTCCAAAGTCGGCAGGCAAGAGGCGTCGCATCCAGCAATAACTTCACGCGTTCGTGTTCATTGCGAATTTGCTCTGTATGCGCCTGGATTTCATCGTAAAGCTCCGCTAATGTTTTGTTTTGCGCTTCGATTTTTATAAAGGGTTTGATTACGACACCGGAAACAAAAAAAGCTACCGGTATGCCGATTAAAAGAAACATAAGTGAGGCAAGCATCAGCCCGTGTTGGACATTTTGCAGCGGGCTTTCATTAATCGGAGCGGTTACGCTTATCTTCCAGCCGGTATTTGCGCTTGATATTTTTTTATAAACACACAAGTGCGGTTGGCCGTTAAAATCGTATTGGCCGTCTCCGGAATCGGTGTCCAGCATGTTTTGGAAAAATTCGCCTGTGTTCCTTTCGGTATGGTTTGATTCTGCGTCTTTGATAAAATTGTACCGGTCATAAACCAGATTGGGGTGGACATTGGCGATGATGGTGGCTTCTTCATCGATGATGTATAAATTTCCGGTTTCCCAGAGTTTGAAGCCGGATATCAAGTATGAGAATGTCATTCCCGGTATGGTAGCCGACAAAACCAAATCCTGGCCCATGGGAACGAAAATGTGTATGATAAAGTATTCCTGTTTATCATCGTAATGCGTGGTGGAAACATTCGCCTCGCCCGAAAGCGCTCTTTTAAGATATATGCTGTTGTCATACCCGGCCGAGGTACACACGGACCGGCCGTGATTGGCGACTATTCCGTTTTGATTTAAAACCGTGAGGGAAATAAATTCCGTGTATTCTGCCAGCATGGAAGCCATAATTTTTGTAATTTCCTCAGGTGAGTATGCCTGTATGAGATGATCCGAAATATTTAATGCGTTTGACTTAAGAAGTTCGATCTTGGTTGAAACCAGGTCGTCGGCAATATCCAGAGCCAGCCGGAGTTCGTCTTCCATGGCTTTTGTCATGTTCTGCCGGATAAAAGACATGCTTAAAATGAAGCTCGCTACAGTGAAGGCGAAAACGATCGCCTTGATAAGCAGCGCCGCCTTCATTCGCATCGACACGATAAAAACCTTTTTTATCATATTTTCACCTTTTTTAATTTATAGATGAATCAGGGATTTGAATTGAGGCGGCGCAGGGCCATTCTGATATTGAGGTTTTCGCTGTCCAGTTCGTGAGCGTATTCGAGGGCGCGGCGGCTTTCGGCCGAGCGGCCCTGGGCCTCAAGGCAGCGGCTGATCCTCATCTGGATCTGGGCCGCCGCAGGTTTTTCCCTGACGAGGGCTGCCGCGGTTTCGTAATAATCCAATGCGCCTTGTATGGACCGTTTGCTTTCCTGGATTCGGCCGAGGTTTGCGTATATTCTCCAGTCCGGGTAATCCTTCAGGGTTTCCTTCAGGATTTCTTCCGCTTCGGAGATTTTTTGTTCCCTGATGAGGGCAAGGCTTTTGTGGAGGGCAAGAGAGGCCCCGGTCATTTCCTTACGCTCGGCTTCGATAAGGAGCTGCGTGATTTCGGAGTAAAGTTTTTGATGCTCAAAATACCAGAAAGCCCACTCGTAAAGGGCGCGGTTGTCGCTGTGGCGGTTTATAAGAAGCCAAACCTCGGCTATGGACCGTCTTGAGGGCCATTCTTCCATTTTGCGGCGGAGGAGCTCCAGATCCAAAAGCGGATTTGCCGTCATGCTTTTGTCTTCCAGGACGGCTATGCCGCGGGGCGCGTCCAGAAGCCTTGTGTAGCGGATAACGCTATAAGTTTCCATATCGGGCGAAACACCCTGCAAAGTCGCGCTTTGGGCGAACAGCCTTTCGAGCCAGGATGTTTCTTCTCCGGGATTCTGCGCCGATGACGCGAGGTTGTAGTAGCTGCGCAGGCGGGTTTGGCGGGATGAACTGTCTTCCGCCTGGGATGGGACAGAAAGGGCAAGCCAGATATTCCGGGCTCCCGGTATTTCTCCGGCCAGGGCAAGTGAGTCGGCGGCCCTGCCGCTGTACGCTTCTCCGCCTGGGCTTTCGGCCAGCCGGATAAAGAGTTCCGCCGCCCTGTGCGGGAAACCATGGTCGTAGTAAAACTCGGCACCCATCCGGAGCAAATCCGGATCTGTTCCCTGCAATAAAGTGTTTAGCCGCTGGGAAGCGGAAGGGATATTTTGCCTGTAAACCAAAAGGAGAAATTCATCCGCAAGGAGCTCTTTTTGGATTTGCTCCGGAAGCGCGGAAAGATCCTGTGATAAAAATGCCTGGAGATCCATCCTTGCCGCCCTGGCCGGATCATCCAGGTTCCCCGCGAGAATATGCATGCTCAATTCAAGCAAATCGAAACGGTTTTGTGTTATTCGCAAGGCATAAGCAGAAAGCAGGGCGCTTTTTTCTTCCGAAAGCGGGACCATGAGGGTAGCTTCGGCGGCTACTGCCGCGAGGGGAACCGAATAGGTAAAAGCCTCCGCCGCCTGCTGCGCCGCCTTCGCGTAACTGACTATGTATTGCCGGTCCAAAAGCGCGAGGGCCCGCCGTCTTTTCAGAACCGAAAGCTGCTCCTCTGTGCTTTTCGCGCGTTTTTGCAGGGCCGTTAGCCGTTTTTCAATTTGCTTTGGGTCTTCGCCGTCCATTACCCGTTTGGGCGCGTTGTAAAGATCGTAGTTTTTCAGATTCCTTGTAAAAGCTTTCCCCTGCGTTTTTAGCAACCCGGAATTTTTCCCCAAAGTTAAATTGTAAATTACGAGACCCCAAACAATGATCAGAGCGAGGATAAAGCCTATAACACAAATTATTTTAAGCGGATTTCCCGACAGAAATTTAATTTTCATTTTACAGCCACAGGGTCTATCTTTGCCGGTTCGTCGCCAAGCGCAAGGGTTTTTCGGATACTATCGAGGACACCGTTTACAAAACGGTATGAGTCATCAGTACCAAATTCTTTTGAAATGTCAATTGCCTCGTCAATTACAATGGAATGAGGCATGTCGGTCTGGAACATCAAGGCATAAACGCTCATCCTCAAGACCGCGAGATCAACCCGGTTAAGCCTTTTAAGATCCCAGTTTTCCAGGTGTTTGGAAATCATGCTGTCAACCACGGCAATGTTCTCGATTGTTCCCGTGATCAATAGACGCGAAAACGATGTCATTTCCTCATCCAGGGGCACAGTGCTGTCTGCCCAAGAAAAATCGAGAAGTCCTTCGGGAATTGAGGCGTTCTTTTGGCTCCGGTGAACCTCCCAGGAATAAAGGGCCTGGAAAGCCAGGATCCGTGCTTTTCTCCGCGATGCCATTTACCAGGCGAGGTTGTTGGCCATCACATCAAACGGGTTCCCGGTCCTTAGTTCCGTAACCAGCTCTTGTGTAGCCCTGTTCACAGCTTCCTGCTGTGCCTGCTGAAGCAGGCCCACGGCTATGAATTGTCTTACCGTTACAGATGTTCCGGGCTCCAGAATTTCATCAAGTTCAAGGGATTTCTGCGGCAGGTTTTCCGTGACTTTAATGATGTGGTAAGCCTGATTCCCTTCAATTACCCTTGATACTTCACCCTGTTTAAGTGTAAAGGCGGTATTGACAAATTCCGTGCCTGCCCTTTGCTGGGCTGCCTGGTTGCGAGGGAGGTATCCTCCGTCTCCGGCCCGGTAACCTGAATTGGGAGACTGGCTTTTAATAACCGCCTCATCGAATCTTGACGAATTCATGCCAATTTCGCGGTTGAGCCTGTCGATAACTTCTTTCGCTTTGGTTTTGGATGCCGTGTCGGTGCCGAAGGGGACGGCGATCATGGAAAAGCGCACCATTTCTGGTCTGACATATTGGGTTCTGGTAAGGTTGAAATGGTTTATAATTTCCGCTTCGGTCGGTTCTTTAATATTGGTAAAGTGGCTCTGCTTTTTTGACACCATGTATTTTTGCACCAGCGCCTGCCGCTTTATGTAATCCCTTAGCTCAGGCAGATCCCGGCCGGTCTCGTTTTTAACGGCAGTGGCGAATTCTTCGTCGGTTGGCTGCCGCCCGAGTATCTGTGTCATTTGGGTCTTAAGCTGTGTTATCTGCTGATTTATCTCGCTTTCCGCTACGGTAATTCTGTCGCGCTCCGCAGCCTGCATGGCAAGTCTCTCGTTGATCATTGCGTCAAGGGCAAAACGCCGCTCTTCAATACTCAAATTCCTGATTTCCCTATCCAGTTCGGCCGCTGTGGGAAGCCGCGCAAGGCGCTGAATCATGGTTGGCCAGACCGCTTTTTCAAGCTCGGATTTTAACTGCTTTACGGTGATAGGCTCGCTTTTTGTAAGCCGTACTATTGCTACAGGTTGTAAATCAGACTGGGCAAAAACCGCCATTCCGCCTAAACATATTAATAGTAAAAGAATAGAAAATCGTCTCATGTTAAACCTTCCATAAAAATAGAAAAAATAACCAATCGTTAGGTTACTGTATCACAGAGGGCGATTCTTGGGAACCTGTTGCTTTAAGCCTGGTTTATCGGGTCTCCAGTACCGCCCTGATCCGCCTTACCCCTGCCGAAGAAGATTGTTCCTTCTGGATGACGAATTTTCCGAGAATTCCGGTGCGATCCACATGGGGTCCTCCGCAAACTTCCCTGCAAAAATAGTTTTCCGGGCCCTCTCCCACGGTATAAACCTTGACCTGGGATTCGTATTTTTCGCCGAAAAGGGCGGTTGCCCCGCTTGCTTTGGCGGCTTCTATTTCCATAACTTCCATTTTTACCGTAAGATCCTTTGTTATCTGTTCGTTGACAATATCTTCGACTTTTTGGAGTTCTTCCTTTGTCATTGGCGCGTCATGGGAAAAATCAAAACGCATCCTTTCGGCGGTGATATTGGAGCCTTTTTGCGCCACATGATCCCCCAAAATGATTTTAAGGGCCTTGTGAAGCAGGTGGGTGGCGGTGTGGTACCTTGTTGCTATTTCGCTGTTGTCTAAAAGCCCGCCCTTAAAGACCTGTTCTCCTCCGGCGCGGGAAAGCTCCTGGTGCTTTTTAAAAGCCTCGTCAAATTCCTCCCGGTTAATTTTCATGCCCTTTTCCGCGGCCAGTTCCTCGGTAAGTTCAATGGGGAAGCCGTAGGTATCGTAGAGCTTAAAGGCGAGGCGCCCGCTCATGATTTTCCTCGGGTCTTTAAGAAGGTTCGGGAGGAGTTTTTCAAACTCGTGTTCTCCCTTCTGTAAAGTCTCAAGGAATTTCTTTTCTTCTTTTTCCAGCTCAGCGGTGATGAAATCTTCGTTATTGGAAAGTTCCGGGTATGGCCCCTTAAAATGGCTGATAACTACTTTCGCAAGCGGCGACAGGTTTACATCTTCTTTTGTTGAGAGCTTCCTCGCGTGGCGCATCGCCCGGCGGATGAGGCGGCGAAGTACATAACCTGAGCCCACGTTGGAAGGGCTAACCGCTTTCGGGTCGCCCAATATGAAGGTGGAAGAGCGGATGTGGTCGCAGATGATCCTGAACGATTTGTCTTTTTCGCTGTCCGAACCGTACTTGTAAGCGGAAGCTGTTTCCACAGCGGACAGGAGGGGGGCGAAGATCTCCGTATCGTAGACTGAGTCTTTGCCGTTCAGAATGGTGACGGTTCTTTCGATACCCATACCCGTATCAACGCATTTGCGGGCCAGAGGCTCAAAGTTTCCTTCCGCGGTTTTGTTGTACTGCATGAAGACGTTGTTCCATATTTCAAGCCATTTTCCGCAGGGGCAGCCGGGACCGCAGTCCTTTCCGCAAGGCTCTTTGCCAATGTCGTAGAACATCTCTGAATCCGGCCCGCAGGGGCCTGTGGCGCCCGCCGGTCCCCACCAGTTGTCTTTCTTCGGCAGGTAACGTATGCGCTCTTCGGGAATCCCGAGGCTCTTCCAGACATCCGCGGATTCTTCGTCCCTGGGCGCGTCTTTGTCTCCCTCAAAAACGGTAACCCCCAGTTTTTCCGGCAGTATCCCCAGCCACTCGCCCGAGGTGAGAAATTCGAAACTCATTCTTATTGATTCGTCCTTGAAGTATTCCCCCAAAGACCAGTTCCCGAGCATTTCAAAAAAAGTCAGGTGACTCGTGTCCCCGACGGAATCAATGTCGCCGGTACGGATGCATTTTTGGTAATCAACAAGACGTCTTCCCGCAGGGTGCTCTTCCCCCAAAAGGTAGGGAACAAGCGGATGCATGCCTGCTGTGGTAAAAAGCACCGTAGGATCATTGTCCGGAAGCAGGGATTTCCCCTGAATCTGCGCATGTCCTTTTGAAGTGAAAAATTTGATGTATTTTAAACGGAGTTCATCGGCTGTCATGTAGAAAAGCTAGCAAATTTTCGCTTAATTCACAATCCCTTTTTGAGGTTACTTTTACCAGGGTGTTTTAAGCCTCCTAAATGATTATTTTCTTACTAAAAATGATTATAAGTTATCTATACTTTGAAGAAAATTCTGATAAAATTAATTCTCCTTATAGAAACAAATTTATATTAGGAGATATTTATGAAAACCATGATCCGGTTTGTTCTTCTGGTATTCATTATTGGTACAATTTTGCTCACGGCCTGTTCCGGGCCTGAAGGGGAAGGAAATAAAGGAATCATCACCATTAGAATTAATGGTAGTGTCAGCAGAACAGTGTTGCCTCCCGGTGTAACAGATTTGAGTCAGCTTGATCACACGATTAAAGTTGTTGACAAATCGGGAAAAAACCAGGGGGCGACCGGAGTGAAAGAAGGAAGCTCGCCTGTTTCTTTCGAGGTAGCTCTTGGGTCTTGCACTATTACTGTTGAGGCGTTCCTTGGATCGACTCTGGTGGCCTATGGTTCCACAGTACATATTGTTACGCCAGGACCAAATGGTTCCATTCAGGTAAAAATGGGAGCACCCGGAGGGGTATTAACAACAAATTCTATTCAGTATCTTGATGTTTCATCGACTATAACAAAAACCTATGGTGATCCGAAATTTACGAACTCCGTAGATCCAGCCCATTTCGGCTCAGGCGTTATCAGTTACTCAAGCAGTACTCCGGCTGTGGCAACTGTAAACTCTAGCAATGGCGAGGTCACCATTCTGAAAGCGGGAAACACAGTTATTGAAGCCGAAAAAGCGGAGGACAGATTCTACACAGACGCGCAAACCCAATACACCCTTGTTGTTGACAAGGCTACTCTGACTGTTACAGCAGACAACAAGATTATCGATTATAATGACCCGGTCCCATCATACACATACAGCTTAAGCGGGTTTTTAAATGGCGATACTCAATCTGTGGTTAGCGGTACTCCCGGCCTGGCATGTGCATACACGTTAGGTAGTGCGGTCGGTTCTTATCCAATCACCGCAACTCTGGGTACGCTGAGCGCCGAAAACTATAATTTTATCATGGCAGATGGCGCTGTATCTGTTGGTTTGAAAAATCAACCCTCATTAACTATTAACGCTCCCGGAGCAAAAAATTACGGAGACCCTATTTTTACATTGAGTACGACAGGAGGTGCAGGTTCGGGCCTTGTAACATACACGATTGAAACCGGGAATGATGTTATAGGCATAAGCGGCGCAGTAGTGAATATAATCAAAGCCGGGAGCGCGACGGTAAAGGCGACCAAAGCAGGCGATTCCGGCTACAATCCAATTGATTCAAACACTATTACCATCATGGTAGGTAAAAGGAATCTATCAGATCCTAATGTAACAGTCACTCCGAGTACCCCGCAAACATACACCGGTATTTCGCTTACTCCGGCGGTGGTTGTTTCTGATGTGATCTCAGGAACTGAAATGATCACGGCGTCTGACTATTCGATATTAGGCTATGCCAACAACACTGATGCAGGAACAACGGCTTCTGTGTCAATTACTGCTTCAGCAAGCGGTAATTATACAGGGACAAATACTAGTAACTTTACAATTTACCAGGCCGCCGGCGCGGCTGTAAGCGGAGCGCCAACTGTGAATGGTACACCAACATCAACAAGTATTACTGTAAATGCTGTTACAAACACCGGAGGAACCGGGCAAACTGTTGAATACGCCATATCGGCAACAACAACTTCCCCTTCTAACCCAGCAGATTGGCAGACAGGATTAACATTCAACGCATTGAATCCAGCGGTTGGGTATTATGCTTTTGCTCGCACGCGGGAAAACACCAACTATCTGGCAGGTACAGAACAAATGAGCTCGATTATTCAGACAGCATACCTCTATACAGTTACCTTTGTTACTAACGGTGGCACTGCTGTAAGTCCGATCGGAACAAACGGGGCGGGGATAAGCTCGCCTGCTAACCCCACCTACACTTTAACTCCTATAGGAGCCAATACCCGATTCAGAGGTTGGTATACCGATAATGGAATTTTTGCAACAGCTTATACTTTTGGAACTGCTGTCTCCGGAGATATTATACTGTATGCGGATTGGGGATACAGAGTTGGTGATACCGGTCCCGGCGGCGGAAAAGTTTACTATCGTGATAATGTTGGCTTTACCATGACAGGTTATGTTACTCCTCTAGCCCACTACCTTGAAGTAGCTCCAGCTGACAGGCCAGGTACATATATGTGGATGGCAACTACAGCTTATATCTTTCCAGTTTATTCTCGCGGCTCAGGCTGGGATAACACGAATATTATTCTTACAGCAGAACCCGCTGCGCCGGCTGCCGCTGCTGCCCGGGCAGAAAATTCCGGTGGTCTTAGCGACTGGTTTCTCCCCAGCCAAGACGAGTTAATTGACCTTTATCTTGTATACGATTCCATTGCCGGTATTGGTCTTGATCCGGTTTTATTCTACTGGACTTCATCAGCTGCAGATTCTACTAATACCTGGGCACAACCTTTCAAGCCTGGAGGTAATGATCATTTCCCGAGAGGAAACTCCTTGTTGGTTCGAGCCATTAGGGCTTTCTAGCGGGATACTTCATGTAATTGTTATACTGGTAATAAGGAATATTAACTGACATGATCGTAAAAAGCGAAGCCAAAGGCTGGCAAAACATTCCCGAAGACAACTTCAAGCCTCCTTTGGGCGACCTCGAAGTCTTCAAAAAAATTATCGACACTTTCCCTTACCCTGTCTCGGTTTATACGCTCGATGGGACGGCGATATACGGAAATGAAGCCAATTTTAGGGTATACAAGATCAATCGGGATGCAGTGGGTAAATTCAACATGTTTAATGATCCAACCGTAAACCCCGTTATGCCGTATGCAGAAATAAAACGCGTGTTGAAGGGCAAGACTGTTTTTATCCCGTCGGTTAAAGTCCCGCTGGAGGACCTGTCCCCCAGAGGCGGTTCCGGGTTTGAAATTGAAGCGCTCTATATGGACATGACTTTTTTCCCGATAATGAAAAACAAGCGTCCGGAGTACATTGCGCAACTTCATGTGCCCTCCAGGGTGTACAGGGGAAAAAAGGAAGTTGAAAGCGCTAAAGAATACATTGATAATAATTGGTTTGAGAAATTCAATTTAAAAAAAGTTGTGGGTTCAACTGGCTTTTCGCAGGCGCATTTCACGAGGCTTTTCAAACAGCATACGGGAACAACGGCGCATGCCTATTACATCCATATAAAAATCGGCAAACTGAAGGAAAAGCTGGGCGATCCAAACCTTTCGGTAGCAGATGCCTTCACCGCTTGCAACCTGGATTACAACGGCCATTTTGCCAAAGTATTTAGAACCCATACCGGCTTAACTCCCTCGGAATACAAGAAGGCAAGATTAAACCTTAAATGACCTTGCGTAAGGCGCAAGGTGAGCAAAGCCCATGAATGATTTTATTTGAGTTCTTTGAATTTTTATAGTCAATTTACAAATTACCGATTTCTTCCCTGGAGAGACCGGTAGATTGCGCGATTATATCAATGGAAACGCCGCATATTTTGAGGTTTCGGGCTACCTCTTGCTTGCCTTCTTCCAGGCCTTTTTGCCTGCCTTCTTGTCTGCCCTCTTGTCTGCCCTCTTGTCTGCCTATTTCCAGGCCTTCGATCCGGGCATCTGCCAGCATACTTTGTCTGTCGAGGATGTACTTTTCTTCACTTAACTGCCGCGCCCATTCTCTTTCTTCCTGGGTAATATTGATTAAAACTTGGCTGGCCATTGCTATGCCTTCCTCCTTTTGCAGTAATTTGTTTATTTTCTCTCTTTTACCCTTATCTGTCAAATACTGAAAATAGATAGCCCAAGCTTCATACCGTATCTGATATCTAAAAGCTCGTCTGTATTACTAAATTGTATCATTGTCTTCATGTCTGCTTTTACTGCTCGGAGATGGAAATTGCTTTGTCTTTATTGGGAAAACATGGCATATGTCACCCTTGACCAAATTTCTCCAGTAGATTAAGTTTTTCCTATGACTGATGTTCGTACTGATACGCTGGATGATGCGGATTTTGATACAATTCTCGCCAGAGATATAGAATTTTCCGGGTCTTTGCAGTTTGAAAAGCCTTTTCTTATACGCGGCAGACTTTCGGGGAATATCAACGCCCGGGGAATGCTGGTAATAGATGAGGAAGCTGTTGTGGAAGCGAATATTTTCGCCTCCAGGGTGATCATCCGGGGCTCGGTAAAGGGAGATGTTACCGCGTCGGAAAAGGTTGAAGTTGCCATCACCGGAAAGCTGATTGGGAATGTGAAGGCGCCGGAGATATTCATGGAAACTGGATGCACCTTCAACGGGCGCTGTACCATGACTGAAGCCGCTCCCAAATTATGAAAGGTTCTTGTTTTTCATTACTTAAAAACTACGTTTTGCTCTTGAGTTTTTTTTTGCTGCTTGCGGGGCTGCTCCATGCCCAAACCCGTCCGGATGCGCTGCGGGAATATCGGAACGGCAATTTTGAAAGAGCGGTTGAGATATGCAAAGATGAAATCGCCTTAAACCCGAGAAACCTTGAATCTCACGTGGTAATTTGCTGGAGCCTTGTGAGTCTTGGCCGCTATAGCGAAGCCTTGACCTATGCGAGGGCAGGCAGGGATATCAGCCGCTATGACGTAAGAATTACCGAAAGCCTGGGGGAAATTTCCTTTTACCTTGGACAGAACAGCGAAGCTCTTCAGTACTTCCAGGAGTACATCAACCTTGCTCCCGAAGGGGCCCGAATTGAGATCGTTTATTACTTTGTTGGTGAAATTTATATACGTCTGGGCCGTTTCAGGCACGCCGATATCGCCCTAACCACTGCTGTTCACCGTGTCCCGGGAAACGCCGCGTGGTGGGTCAGGCTCGCATACGCGCGGGAAAACGCCGGAGATCTGCTTGACGCGGCCGCCGCTTACGAAAGAGCCCTGTCCCTTAACTCCCAGTTAAACGATGCCCTGCGCGGGCTCGAACGGGTCAGGCAGGCATTGGCCCAGCGGTAGCCGATGTTTTTTTCCGTTTACACCCTTGGCTGTAAATTAAATCAGCTTGAAACCGAAGCCATCGCGGATTCTTTTTCCCGCGGGGGATTTACCCT
>Ga0123353_10007811_pt1 | contig 14523 bp, 9 predicted proteins | sample TergutLab28metaG_3_FD_92763 | JGI IMG/M metagenome (GOLD analysis project Ga0123353, IMG submission 92763) | Labiotermes labralis P3 segment gut microbial communities from Petit-Saut dam, French Guiana - Lab288 P3 | ecosystem: Host-associated > Arthropoda: Insects > Digestive system > Gut ... | reverse complement strand
TGTCCGGCGGTGTGATTGAATATAACTTCGCGAATATCGGTGGCGGTGGCGTGTTTGTTGGATCCGACGGATCTTTTGAGATGTCCGGCGGCGTGATTGCGAATAACTCCGTGAAGATAAATGGCGGCGGGGTGTTATCATATTCTGACTTTACTATGACCGGCGGCGTGATTGAGAATAACAAAGCTGATTTAGGAGGCGGTGTAGCAGCAGAATCTGCTTTTACTATGGCGGGCGGAAAGATTTCCAATAACTTCGCGAATATAATTGGCGGCGGGGTGTTGGTAAATTCTGACTTTACTATGACAGGCGGCACGATTTCGAATAACGTTGCAAACTATGGCGATGGTGGCGGCGTGCTTGCACATTCTGACTTTACTATGGCAGGCGGCACGATTGAAAATAACACCGCAAATGACGGCAGTGGTGGCGGCGTGTTCTCATTCGGAAGCTTTACTATGATGGGCGGAAAGATTTCTAATAACACCGCGGATGTGTATGGCGGCGGCGTGTACATATACGAAGCTAGCTTTGCTATGACAGGCGGCACGATTTCCGATAACACTGCATTCCTTGACGGCGGTGGCGTTTGGATTACCAACACCAATGAAAACCTTAGCAACTTCACGATTCCTGCGGATGCCACAGGTGTCGTGTTTTCGAACAACCACGCTTCAGCGGCATATGACCGAGATCCGGCAGATGACGGTGCATATGAGATGTATATTACCGGCGAAGTGACATGGTCGGAGCCTTTTACGCAGGGTTACAATAACTATGATATCAGCTATGCGGTTGGTACGGCTTTGACGTTTTATACCGTGTCTTTTGATCTCAATGCCGGTGAAGATGCCGTTGAAGGCCTGATTTCGGACAGCAAACCTATACTTTTCGATAAAATATACGGCAAATTGCCCGAGCTGAGTCGGGACGGGTGTACTTTTGAAGGCTGGTTTACAGCGGTTTCAGGCGGTGAAAAGGTAGATTCGTCTACGGTTGTGACAAATGAGGCGGACCATGTCTTGTACGCACAGTGGACGAAGCCTGCCGGCGGCGGCAACGGCGGCAACAAAAGTTCCGGCAGCGGTTTCGGTCAGGCCGGAATCACGGAAAACAACGAAAATGCGTTGAACAATTCCGGTTCCAATAAAACAACGCCGCCCGCAAATAAACCATCCGGCAGCGATTCCGGACGCACTCAAAACATCGGCACGAACAGTCTTCCCGGAGCGCTGTTTTGGGCGATGGTTTTATTGACGGCGCCGGCTTTGGCGTTTGGTCTCATCCTGTACAGAAACAGAAACCAAATGTAAACACCTGCATTTTCTCTGAAACGGGAACGTATCGTATGAGAAAAACAACTGAATTACAACAGCAGCCGGTCTTTGGCCGGCTGTCCTTTTTGTCCTTAAACAGCGGCGCTGCGGAAATTGAGCCGTGGGAATTTTTGTTAAAAATTTTGTTAAATTTTTGTTATCCTCTCAATCTTTTGGGAACCTATGACAAATAATAAAAAGGAAAAGATGATATGGTGACCTGAGGAAAACGATGCCCTATTTTGAAAAAAATGATTTAAAAATGTTTTATGAAGATATCGGTACCGGTGCCCCTGTCATTTTCATGCACGGTAGTTTTTCGCGCGGAATTATCGCGTTTGCTTCTCAAATCCAAAAATTCCAATTCTCTTTCCGCGGCATTTACCCCGATTTGAGAGGGCACGGAAGAACAGAAGCGGCCTCTATGAACTGGACAACGCCGCTTTTAGCCGAAGATATCATTGACCTGCTGGACCATTTGGGCATTGAGCAGGCGCACATTATCGGCCACAGCATGGGCGCGGACGCGGCAATGTATTGCGCTTTTCACCATCCTGACCGTGTCAAAACGATGACGTCGATCAGCTCCGGCGGCTGTCCGAACGCGGACGTGAAAGCTTATTTGGAAAAATATTGTCCTGAAAATATTGATTGCGTTAAGTATTGCGACTTTATTGAATTTTTAAAAGCGGATTTTGAACCGGCTCACCGCGGCAATTGGGAAGATTTTCTTCGGGAAACGATTAAAATCGGCGAAAAATATCCCGATTTTTCCGATGAAGAGCTTCAAAGAATCACGGCGCCGTTTTTGCTGATTTACGGCAGTGACGACATTCTGATTAAAATTGAAGAAATCGAAAGATTGCGCCGCAATATTCCCAACTTTACGGAAGTAAAAATAGAAGGCGCAAAACATTTCCCTCATGTCACCGGCAATAACGCGGAAGAAGTCAATGATATTTTGTTTGAGTTTTTGAAAAAGCATTTGTGATTAAAGGTTTAATCAACAGTACGCGTTTTGACAGCGTACTTTACGGCAGACGTAATATAGATGATTTAATTTGATTTTTTATTTTATTCGATTTTTATTTTATTTTCAACCGGCTGTGCTTCCGTCATACATCCTGTTCTCTGAGTCGTGAAAAGACTTCCTTGCCGGCATAACGAACATTCGTTTATTTAGCTTGATTATCGGAGATTCGGCGGTCTGATACGGACCGAACTGTAAAATTAAGATTTTAATCAGCATATGAAAGAGGAATTTGAAGTGTGGAAGACGTATTTAAAATCTGCCGAGAATCCGTTCAAGGTTTAGTAAAACAGGGTTTAATAAAAGGAATGCGGAGAGAGGGAGTCGAACCCGCGAACGCCTACGCGAACAGATCTTGAGTCTGTCACCGTTGACCACTTGGTTATCTCCGCAGTGTGAAAAAAAGTTTGTCAAACAGACAATCCTAAAAACGATTTTTCATATAAATAAGTTATGATAACGACAGAGGACTCCTGCCTTGAAATTTAAAGCACGGCTTCTTTTTTACAGAAGCAAGAAAAAAAGAGCAAAGGAAATGACGGCGCCAAGAAGCGTTGCAACGATATTGACGCCGCTGTTGGTCAAGTAGCCGCGCTTTTGCAGGACGGCGCCGAGAATGCTGTCAATGTTGGTGCCGAGAAAGCCGCCCGCCACGGCAACCAAGAGGGAAAGACCGAGAGAATCGATCATGCCGAATCCGAATGCCATTATACCGATGATGGCGGAACCGGCAAGCGCCGCAAATTCGCCGAGCAGGCTGACGCCGCCGTCTTCGCCGGGGCGGGCTTTTCTGAAGGTGGTAATCATGTAAGTCGGACCTTTGGCGGTCACCCCTATTTCACTGGCCATTGTATCACCGGTTGCCGTCGCGACGGCGCCGACATACGCAAAGACAAGCGGGGTTGCCAGCCAGCCCCAGTCAGGATTTTGGGAGAGAATGCCGTACAAAACGGCAACGACGAGCGCCCAAATGCTGTTTGAGAAAACGTTTTCATAACTGCGGATCCCTGTTTTGGATTCGGCGAGCCCCGCGGCTTTTTTTTGTTTGAATTTGTACTTCGTAAATCCGCCGCCGAAAATAAAGAAAGCAACGAGAAGAATGTACCACCACAAATTTGTGAACAAAATGATTAAAATACCGAGAACCGCCGCGGAAAAAAGTGCCGAGACATCGGCGATTTTATAGCGGTAAGCCAAAAAAGCCAAAACAACAGAAAAGAGAGCGGCAAGCGCTGTTTCCAACCACGGCGTTTGATAGTTGAGCATGAAAAGAAGACATATCGAAAAGAGAGATCCGAGGTAAATGGAAGCGATGGCGTTGATTTTAGACGGGATGGCTTCAAACAAACTGCCTATGAAAGCGCCGATCATTGCGATGAAAAAGAGCCGGTTGAGAAAGTCGGGCGTGAGGTCGTATCCCGTAAAAGAAGCAACCCAAAAGCCGGCTAAAAACGCGCCGAGCACGCGAAGGGCGATTAAGAAGAATTCATAAAGCAGCGAAATGTTTTTGAAAGACTCCTTTTCGCGGATGTCCTCATACAAAGTCACCTTGTTGAACAAGCTAAACCAAGACCGCGTACTGAAGACGGTAACGGTCAGCGCCTGAAAAATCAAAAAGCTCGGGAATTCGATACCGATGTTTTTGCCGTATATTTCAAGCGGGACGGCAACCGCGAAACTGAGCGTCATAAGGCCCGCAAGAAGACGAAAATCAAACTTCAGATGACGGAGTTTGTCTTCGCCCGTGAGATTGAAAAGAGCCGCCGCTTTTTGAAAAAGAGGCGTAAAAGACGAAATGAACAAAATCAAAAAAACGGCCAAAAAGGCCCACAGCGGAAGAACGGCGGCGGACAAAACAAAAAAAGCGCCGGCGGTATACTTCATTATATAAAAGAACTTGCAAGTACGAATGTCCCCGTTCATGTCAAAGCAGACACCCGAAACATTTTCTGAATCACTCATGAAGTATAACCCGCAATAGACCCGTGAATCAATCTCATTAATAAACTTTTGAATAAGTTTTTAAATCGCTTTTGAATAAGTTTTTGAGTCGCTTTTGAATAAGTTTTTGAATAGCTTTTGAAATTGGTTTCAGACTCTTATCTTTTTTGGTATATAAATTTGACATCGGAATGAAACATAAATTAAAAAAAGTCCGCGGCAATAACCGCCGCAGACATTTCGGCCGGAAAGATTATGCTCTTCCTTTTGCCTTTTTATCTTCAATTCTTTTCATGGCGTAATTTTTGTTGGAATGAGTGTCTTTGTGACCGCTGTAACCTTTTTTCTCGTCCTTTTTACCGCCGTATCGGTCGGCACCGTACCGCTCGCCGCGGCTTTTGACGCCCTTTTTGTCTTTACGGTCTTTAAAGTCACCGTCTTTACGGTCTTTAAAGTCACCGTCTTTGCGGCTTTTAAAGCCGCTGACTTCTTTTCCGCCTTTACGGTCACGGTAACTGTCGCCTTCTTTACTGAGCTTGCCTTTTTTCCCGTCGCTTCCAAAACGGTTCTTGGATTCCTGCTGGGCAAACAATTCATCAATGATTTTGTCTTCAGAGCGCGGCAGAATGCGGTTTTCATAAACGTGCTTCAAAAGGCAGGCAACGATTTCATCGCCACTGTGCCCGTTTTCTGTCAATGCTCTTCCGAAATCCAAAAATGGTTCGGCGGCATCCGTTTTCGAAAAATCGGAATTGATGACCAAAGAAAGCTCATGGAACAGTTTTTCGCGCTTCGTCATTGCGACTTGGTCGGCGTCCGGCATCAAAACGCGGCGGACATCGGCGTTGGCGGCTTTTTTAATAAAAGCGAATTTTCTGAAATCGGCCGGCGTTAAGATTGTAATCGCAATGCCGTTTTTTCCGGCGCGGCCGGTCCGCCCGATCCGGTGTGTATAAGACTCGGGGTCCTGCGGGAGGTCGTAATTGACAACGTGTGTCAGCTCGTTCACATCAATACCGCGGGCGGCAACATCGGTGGCCACCAAAATCTTCAATTTTTGTTTTCGGAAGCGGTCCATAATTCGAAGGCGCTGTTCCTGTAAAATGTCGCCGTGAATCACATCGGCGTCATAACCGCGCTCTTCCAGTTTCTGAACAACTTCATCGGAAGTGTCTTTGCGGGAGCAGAAAACCAGACCGTAAAAATCCGGGTCGGAATCAATCACGCGGCAAAGCGCTTCAAACTTCAGTGACGACGGGACGTCAATGGAAAGCTGTTCGGTCAGCGCGGCGTCTTTGATGTTTTCAACGGACACCATTTCATAATGGCCCATATACTTTTTGGCGATACCCAAAATCGGTTTCGGGATGGTTGCCGAAAAACAGAGCATACGTTTATCGTCATTGGTATGCTGGATAATTTCTTTGATATCGTCAATGAATCCCATGTTCAGCATTTCATCGGCTTCGTCAAGAATGAAATAAGAGATTTGAGAAAGGTCCAGGCGTTTGCGGTGAATCAAATCAATCACGCGGCCGGGGGTCCCGACGATGATATCGGCTCCTTTGGAAAGCGCTTTGAGCTGAATCGGAACGGGCTGGCCGCCGAAAACCGGAACAATATGCAAGTCTTTGATGCCGCCAAAAGATGACATTTCGTCACAGACCTGAATCGCCAGCTCTCGGGTCGGCGTCAGAATAATGGCTTGAACGTGGCCTGTCTTTTCCGTGATATTTTGAATGATCGGAACGCCGAAAGCGGCTGTCTTTCCGGTACCGGTCCGGGCCTGGCCGATAATATTGGATTCGCCTTTGAGAAAAAGCGGAATCGTTTGAATCTGAATCGGTGTCGGATATTCATACCCTTTTAAGAGAAGCGATTGAATAATGTTTTCCGAAATACCGAGGTCACTGAATGTTGTTGTCATGTTAATTTTCCTTTAATGTTGAAACAAAAACAACGTTATAAAACCCCAAGGTACGGACAAAACATGAATTTCAAATACGCCGGCTCGCCGCAGGAAGTGCGGCGGAAGGGCAATGAAAACAACAAATTGCCAATTTCGGCAGGGGCCGAAGTTACAAATCGTGAAATTGAATGGAAAAATACGGCATTCCATCATGTTTCATGTCAAACAGGGCTGTCGTAAAACGCTGTTTCATCAGGCCGCATGCAAATAACAATAAGATAAAAATTCATAATCAATCAAACGAAAATTCTCTCAAACAGTTTCTGAAAAACCGGCCTGTATTTTTCCGGAACTGTCCCCATAACACATGTTTGATGAATACATGATGAGAGAAATCTTTCCCGGAGATTCCTTAAAACAGTATGACAGTATATGAACTTTTCTGAAAGAACATTTCAGATCAGATAAATTTTTCAGGAAATTGAACCTTTCAAAAAATACACTTTTCAAAGAATGAACCTTTCAAAAAATGATCTTTCCGAAAATGAACTTTTCAGAAAAAACGGGCCAATCCGAAATGAGACTAAAAATTCGCCGGCAAAACAGATTTAAAAAATTAACACATATTCCGAAAAAAATGTCATGGGTTAAAATCCGGAGATTGATATGACTTTTCCGCTTACAAAAAAGAAATATGACGTTATCGTGATTGGCGCCGGTCCGGCCGGGTCTCTTGCGGCCAAATATGCCGCATCGGGAGGCGCGGACGTTTTGATTGTTGACAAAAAACGTGAAATCGGAACGCCGATCCAATGCGCCGGTTTTATTCCGGACGCTTCCGAAATCGAGGATTTGATTCCCGGAATGATTTTGCCCGATGAAATGAAGAAGTTCCCAAAAGAATGCATTCTCTCAAAAACAACCACACAGCGTCTTTATGCTCCTGATTTGAGCGTGAAAGAATTCGGTGTTCTCGGATATGTGTTGGACCGCCGCCTTTTTGACCAACATCTGGCCGAACAAGCCGTCTCTGCCGGCGCCGATCTTCTGTGCGGCACACGGGCAACCGGCATACTGTCCGGCGCCAAAGAGCATACGGTCAGGCTCAACGGCGTTTTCGGAGAAGCCGAAGTGACCGGAAAAGTGATCATCGGCGCCGACGGACCAAGTTCTTTCATCGGCAAAACCTTCGGACTCGCGCATTCGGCGGCATATTCGGCGGCATATTCGGCGGCGCGTTCGGATAACGTATCCGGCGTGGCGTCTGAAAATAAACCGGCCGGCGGCTTGCCGTATGAAAGGGGTATCGGTTTTGAATATAAAATGACGAACGTTGATACCGACGAAGAAGCGCTGGAAATGTTTTTCGGGAATAAATATGTCCCGGGCGGCTACATTTGGATATTCCCGGAGGGGAAAGGAAAAGCCAATGTCGGCATCGGTCTCCGGCGTTCATTGTGTACGGAAAATATGTCGGCGCGCGCTTTTTTGAACAGATTCATCCGCGAACATCCGGCCGCCATTGAAAAATTGAACGGCGGAAAAATTATGTCGGTTCACAGCGGCGTGATCCCCGTGGACGGCGCGCCCGAAAAGACGGCTTCTCCTTCCGTTATGATTGCCGGGGACGCGGCCGGACAGGTGATTGCGACCAACGGCGGCGGCATTCCGTTTGCAATGACCGCCGGCAAAATTGCCGGAGAAGTCGCGGCGGACGCCGTTTTTGAAGACAAACGCGGCGGAGTTTTGTCCGTTACCGGCTATGAAGAAAAATGGCGGGCAGCGTTTGGAGAAGCGTTGGACGCTTCCGTTCAGGCCCGAAAAATAATGGACAAAATGATGAAATCGGATCAAATGCTCAACGCCGCTTTTAAAATCCTGCCGGCCGACAAACTCAAAGAAATGCAATGCGGAAGCATTCCGGGCTCTTTAAAAGCCGCACTGAATTTAATGCTGAAATGATTTTAAAAAGCAAAATTTAAAAAAATGAGAAAATAAAAAAATGAGAAAATAAAAAACGAGAAAATTTTAAAAAACGAAACGATTTTAAAAACTGAACTCACCGGCCGGTGACATAAAAACCGCTGATCGGGATGGGGTCAAAATTATCACCTTCAAGATAAATCTCAACAAGGCTGTTGCCGTTCGGAACGGAAATACGCGATTCGATATCGGCGATGTAATCCTCCGGCAGGTCGCCGATTAAAATAAGTTTATCGGGCGGCGCCGTGCCGTTGAGACCGGACATGGTTGTTACAACCCGGATCGTCACGTTCTTGCCCTCGCCCGGACCCTGATTTTTTATTGTTCCCGAAAGGCTGTAGAGAAGACCGTCGGCATTCCTGCCCGCCGAATATTGATTGATTTTGGACGAGAAATAAGGTGTCGGAGTGACCGGATAAAGGGCAACCAGCGTTTGGTTGATATTGGGCGGAATGACGCCGACAGAGGTGCTTGTTTCGGAAACTTCGGCATAATAATACCGAGTACCGTTATAATTGTAATATTTTCCGGTGTATTTGCCGTTGTCTTTCAGTCCGACAGCGGCGTGGTCTTCCAACTGGATAATGATATTTTCAATTCCTAATTCATAAAGAAGCGCCGAGATCAAAATTGCCCTGTCTTCGCAGTCGCCGCCTTCGACCAATGTTTCAATCGGATACCGCGGGTATTCGACAAAACCCGTTGTTTCCAAATCGCTTGTGTACGGCAGCGTATAAACGAAAGTGATGATGTTCATGGCAATCTGATCATCGGTATACTTGTTCCGGCGGCCGTTTTCTTTAAAGGCGTCCGCAAAACTGCGAATCACCTCCCGGTCATAATCGGAAAGCGCATACCGCTGATATTCGGTATAGTCGTGGGGTTTCGCGCGGTAATATTCCAGCAATTCTGTCGGAATTTCGGCGCGGTAAGACTGGGCGTGACCGTTAAAAGTCCAAACGTATGTCATTTTGTAGACATCTTCCCCCGCGTCGGCGCCGAATGTCGGGGGCGTACCGCCGGGAGACCGCAGGGAATAAACAAGAACGATATCCGATTCCGGTGATGCCGACATATCCCATGCCGAATACTGGATCGCTTTTAAAGCCTCATCGCGGGGAATATACGTAAAAAGAACAACGGAAACTGTGGCGATGACAATGGTCATAAAAATGAAATATATCAAAAGATTCCGAAGTGTTATTTTTTTAATCATCTATTATAATATAGGCAGATTACCATAAAAGCATTTTGTCAAAATTGCGGTCTATGCCTTCGGTTCCGGTCGCAGTCTTTCTTGGTTCGGTCGCACTCTTTCTTAACCGTCACTTTTTCATCAAAAACGCATCGATCGCTTTGGCCGCTTTCTTTCCTGCGCCCATTGCCGAAATGACGGTGGCTGCGCCGGTCACGGCATCGCCGCCGGCAAAGACGTTCTCCTTTGTCGTTTGAAGGCTGTCATTGACATCAATCGTGCCGCGTTTTGTCTTTTCAATGCCGGAAGCGCCGACAAAGATGAGCGGGTTTGGAGATGTGCCGATGGCAATGATGACAACATCGGCGTCGATTTGAAATTCCGATCCCGGAACGGGTTTCGGGCTGCGCCGGCCGGATTCGTCAGGCTCCCCTAGTTCCATTTTAATGCATTCGATGGCCGTTGCGTCGAATTTTCGGCCCTGCGGCGTTCCGTCGCCGTAATCGCCGATGATCTTTGTCGGGTTGGACAAAAAGGAGAAAACGATGCCTTCATGTTTGGCGTGTTCGATTTCTTCGCGGCGGGCGGGCAGTTCCGCATCACTGCGGCGGTAGACGACCGTGACACGTTCGGCCCCGAGACGCAGCGCGGAGCGGGCGGCGTCCATCGCCACATTGCCGCCGCCGACAACGACTACCTTCTTGCCTCTGCGGATCATGGTGTCGGAATCCGGCTTGTAAGCCATCATCAAATTGACGCGCGTCAGAAATTCGTTAGCGGAATAAACGCCGTTTAAATTCTCACCGGGAATGCCCATAAAAAGGGGGAGGCCGGCACCGGTTCCCAAAAAGACGGCATCGTATTCTTCGGAGATTTCATCCAACGTTTTGATCCGGCCGATTACGTAATCTGTTTTCAGATCAACGCCGAGCGCCAAAATATCATCGATTTCAGCTTTTACGATGTCCTTCGGAAGTCGGAAACCCGGGATACCGTAAGTTAAAACGCCGCCGGGAAGGTGCAGAGATTCAAAAATCGTTACTTTATGACCCCGTTTCGCCAAGTCGGCCGCGGCGGTCAGGCCGGCCGGGCCTGAGCCGACAATGGCAACCGTTTTACCGGTCGGCGGGCTGACAAGCGTTCCAAGCGGCGGGGCGGTCGGCGGGCCGCCGCTGCCCGTGCCGGACGCGCTTTCGCGGCCGGCAAAACGCATCGCATCGGCCGCATACCTCTCCAACCGGCCGATCGCGACCGGCTCGCCTTTCTTGCCGAGGATGCACAACTCTTCACATTGCGTCTCCTGCGGGCAGACGCGGCCGCAGACGGCGGGCAGCATATTCGTCTCAAACAGCTTTTCGGCGGCGCTTTTCGGGTGGCAGCCGGCAATCAGCTTGACAAAGTGCGGGATATCCACATTCACCGGACAGCCTTCCACACAGCGCGGCACACGGCACTGAATACAGCGGGACGCTTCCACAATGGCTTCCGCTGCCGTATAGCCGAGAGCGACTTCATCAAAATTGTGCCGGCGGACTTTCGCCGGCTGCTCCGGCATGGCAATACGTCCGGTTCTTTCCTTTTTAACGGGCGGCGTCATAAATTCCAATCCTTTCATCCATCCTCAATCCAATTTCGAGCAAATACCGCCGGCGCATTCTTCGTCATACTTCAAAGAAGCGGCCAGTTCCTCCTTTTTATAAATCATCAGGCGGTTCATCAAGGTATCAAAATCCACCAGCCGACCGTCAAATTCGGGACCGTCAACGCAGGCAAACTTGACCTCGCCGCCGACAATCACGCGGCAGCAGCCGCACATCCCTGTGCCGTCCACCATCATGGAATTGATGCTGACAATAATTTCAACATCCGGATAATTTTTCATCAAATTCGCCGCGACTTTCATCAAAATAGGGGGGCCGATGACAACAACGCGGCCGATTTTTTCACCTTCATATCCGCCTTCGTTTTGTCCTTCGTTTTGTTGATCCAACAATTTTTTCACGATGTCGGTAACAAAACCATGATGACCTTTCGACCCGTCATCCGTCGTCACATAATGCTCATCGCTCGCCGCCTCGAATTCCGGCTCCATCATCAGAAGGTCTTTGTTGCGGGCGCCGATGATTGTAATCACGCGGTTACCGGCTTCTTTGTAAGCCGCAATCTGCGGATAAACCGGCGCAATGCCAACGCCGCCGCCGACTAAAACGACCGTTCCGATTTTTTTAACATCCGCCGGCGTTCCGAGCGGCCCGGTAAAATCCGCCAAGCTTTCGCCGGCATTCATTTTTGTCATCTGCTTCGTTCCCTTGCCGAGCGCCTGAACCGACATCATGACCGTTCCCTTCTCGCGGTCAATACCGGCAATGGTCAGCGGTATTCTTTCACTGTCGCCGTAGGCGCGGACAATCACGAATTGGCCGGCTTTGGAAGCTTTGGCAACATCGGGCGCGTCGATCACCATCTTCCAAACGCCGGTTGCCATTTCTTCTTTTTTCAATATTTCAAAAACCATTTCAATCACAAAAACTGTATTTCTAAAAATTTCTAAAAACATCAACATCAATGGTATGATTTAATATTTGTGCCTAAAAATTGCGGCCTTCGCTTCGCTCCGGCCACAATTTTTCCTCCTGCTTGGAGTCCGCCCGGCGTTTATGGGGGTGCCTACGGCACCCCGTCTTATCATGGGGGTGCCTGCGGCACCCCGTCTCCTTTTTTTTAAGATTTTATTCTAAATGAGTTGTTCATTTAAATTTAAAGTGGGGAAAAGAGGGGGGGGGCGGTTCAAGTTTTTTAAACGCTGATTCCTTCGCCTCCGGCGGGATTTCCTTTTTACCGGTGAATTGCTTGCGTTTATAGAGGGGGAGCCGCAGGTTTCGGTTTGTTTTTACAGGGAGGCGGGATTGATTTTAAAATCAGAAAATATAGATTAAATCTTTTTGCTTTTAAATTTTTACATATTTCAACGGGTTTTAACGATAAAATTGAATTCTTAATGAATACATTGCATTTCGAAAATGTGGTAAATTCGGAATCATGCTCCTAGGCAAAACATATAAATAGAACAAATATGTTTGTAGGTTCTGCTTCAGATACGACAAACAATTTCCGAGAGGGCCCATAGCTCAGCCAGGCAGAGCGACTGGCTTTTAACCAGTCGGCCTAGGGTTCAAATCCCTATGGGCCCGCATTTTTTTCATACAGATTGACAAGATGACACCGCCTTATTGCATCTTTCATCGTTTTGTGTTTATTGCGAAGTTTGACGGTATCGTTTCGAACCAAAAACAAAAAAAAACGGAAGAAAACGGAGAAGTAATAAAAAATTAATATCCGACAACGGAAATTTTTGTCCGGCCGGTGATGAATTCCGGCAGCTGAATCAAATATGAAATTATTTTTCTCATGGAGGAAACGATTTGACATTTAAACTTCTTGATCACGAATCGGTCCCGAACCACGAAATTATCGGTGAGGAAGAGATTACCGGATTGCTTGAAAAATATTCAATCGAGAAAGAGCAGATCCCGAAAATCCGCATTGATGACCCGATTGTCCTCGAAATCGGCGCTAAAATCGGTGATGTCATTAAAATCACGCGCAAAAGCCAAACCGCCGAAGCGGCATTGTATTACAGGCTTGTTATTGACGCCATCGTCTGAAGGCGTTTGTTTTTAAATAATGTTTGAGAAATAAAGGGAAAATCATTTTATCGTAATCGCCTGTCACCCTGTTTATCCGCGTATCAAATGTCCAACTCTCAAAAAATACATATTTCTGCGCAGCGCCGGAACGATCCGGCCGTCGGATACGGACAGTTCCGTAAAATCTCATTCTTTTTATCAAGTTATGCAACTTTTTGACATTTATCATTATCACATTTATTATTACAACATTGAACAGACCGACAAATAAGAACTAATCTCACAAGAGGGGTTAACCATTACATTAGACACACGTGTCCTGACGAAATATTATTTCACCCAAGAAAAAATTGTACAGCATCACATTGATTCGTTCAATAAATTCTTGGACACGGGACTTCAAAAAATCATTGATGAACAGAAAACCATCGAAACAGATATCGAAGGAACTTATCTGAAGCTGGGGAATATCCGCGTCGAATATCCGGTTGTGAAAGAAGCGGACGGAGCCATTGAAAAACTTTACCCGAACGAAGCCCGCCTTCGCAATCTTTCTTATTCCGCACCGCTGTATTTGGAAATGTCTGTGGTGAAAGAAGGCGTGGAAACTCAGGAAGAGCCCATTGAAGCCAATATCGGCCAGCTGCCGATTATGCTCAAATCCAAAGTTTGTAATCTTGTCGGCATGGCCGATGACGAAAAAATATCAAACGGCGAAGACCCGCTGGACTGCGGCGGATATTTCATCGTCGGCGGCACCGAGCGTGTCGTCATGACATTGGAAGATTTGGCTCCGAATAAGATTTTAACCGAATACGGTGAAAGATACGGCGACAAGATCGAAGTTTCCAAAGTGTTCTCTCAAAAGAAAGGTTACCGCGCGCTTGTTGTCGTTGAGCGCGGACGCAAATCCCTTTTGGAAGTTTCCTTCCCGTCCATCACCGGCAGACTCAATTTTATCACACTCATCCGCGCGCTTGGGATTGTGACCGATCAGGACATTGTGACGGCCGTTTCAAGCGATCCGGAGATTGTTAAATTCATGCTTGAAAATCTCGATGAAGCGGAGGTCGACACCATGCAGGCCGCCATTGAGAAAATCGGAATGCGCGTTGCGGCCGGCCAGGCCCGCGAATACCAGATCAAGCGCGCCAATTATGTGCTGGACAGATACCTGCTGCCGCACCTCGGTGACCGTCCGGAAGACCGCGTTTCCAAAGCCAACTTCCTTGCCCGTATGGCCGAATCCTGTTTTGAACTGGCTCTCGGAAAACGCAATGAAGATGACAAAGACCACTACTCCAACAAGCGTTTGAAGCTTGCGGGCGACCTCATGGAAGACCTTTTCCGCGTCTCCTTCAACAAGCTTTCCCGCGACATTAAATACCAGTTGGAGCGCGCCAGCATGAGAAACCGTGAGTTAAATGTCGCGACAATCGTCCGCGCCGACGTTCTGACCGACAGGCTCCAGCACCCGCTCGCCACCGGCAACTGGGTCGGCG
>Ga0123353_10007810_pt1 | contig 14525 bp, 11 predicted proteins | sample TergutLab28metaG_3_FD_92763 | JGI IMG/M metagenome (GOLD analysis project Ga0123353, IMG submission 92763) | Labiotermes labralis P3 segment gut microbial communities from Petit-Saut dam, French Guiana - Lab288 P3 | ecosystem: Host-associated > Arthropoda: Insects > Digestive system > Gut ... | reverse complement strand
GCTTTTCGTTCTTGTTCTGGGCGGCGGGGCTGCTTGGGCATGTTCCAGCGATTCTGCGTGCGCTCCATCCGGTGCTTGTGTGAACGGTGTTTGTATGCCGTTTGCCTCTTGCCGTTCTCTATGCGATTCGCCCAGCGTTTGTGTTGACACCGGCCGCGGTTCATCAAATGGCGATTGTCTGGCCACGTGCGGAAATATGCGCTGCCATACCCCGTATTCATGTGAGGGCAATACATGCATGATTAACTGCGATCCGGGATATTATTTGCACAGCAACGGAACCTGCACGATATGCCCATCAACGCATTATTGCAATAATAATGAAATGCACAGCTGTGAGGCAATTGGTAGGCCTCAATCAGGTTCGGAATTTCTGAACAGATGGAATGAAGGCGGCCAAGGCAAGCATACTTCAACCCAGTGCTTTTGCAGATGGGATGATACCAGGGGTAACGAAGGGGCCACAAACATACAATACCAGCATCATTGTTGGCGCGGGATGACCGGTAATGGTGGCAATGGCGAATATATTTTGTCTGCTTGGTGCAGGGTTGGGTTTTATCCGCAGGCACTACATAACACATGTTGGCGCTGGTACCGCAGATGTGACCCATGCACAAATGCGCCGGCGAATGCACATTATACCGGTCGCGGCAGCGATTGGAATACCGATGGCTTTAATCCTGCTTGTGGTCATGCCACACCGACCGGCACCCCGAACGATTGTCCATGGGCGTGCAACAATGGCTTTTCACGGGTGCGGACGGACAGCAATCCGGTTAATGACATTTGCGTTGCGGTGTGTCCGGTTGCGGGGATGAACCGGATACGCACGGGCAACGGATTGTCGATACCGTTGGTCGCCGCGAAAACGAACGCGCGGGCGATACATGTCCAGACCGCCGGCGGGATATGCTATGCGCCATTAGTTTCCGGCCAATCAACCGGCGCGCTGAACGTTAACATCGGCGGCCAGATCTGGCATGCAAGGTAAATCCCCCTTGTTAAAGGGGGACAATCGCTTAGCGAGTCGCGCCGGCAGGCGGACGAGTTTAGCGATTGAGGGGGATTAACTTTTAATCCCAAATAACATGCTTTCTGGAATCAGCCGATAATCCCCCTAAATCACTAAATTCGTCCGTCTGCTTCGCAGCCGAGACTCATTAAGTGATTTTCCCCCTTTAACAAGGGGGATACAGAGCGGCCAGATCTGGCATGCAAGGTAACTTAGGAGAGAAAAGAATTCCCTTGCCCAGCATCGCGCGATGATGATAAAATCAGCATGTCATAAAACAAGCCGCATAAATTCGGCCGCAAATCCACAGAAAGCCATAGGTACAACATACACGCAAAATTCTTGGCGGCATGAGACGTTTTGTATCTATCTTCGGCGCGGTAATTTTTCTTCTTGTCCTGGGCAGAGCCGCCCAGGCTTGTTCCGGGCATTTGGATTGCGGCCTCGGCAGCAACTGCATCGATTGGCAATGCGAACCTTTTTCAGGCAGATACACTTGCTGGTCCCAAAGCTGCGACGGCGGCATCGGCGAATCATGCACGATCAACGGCAGATGCGTGAACAGGTGCGATAACATGTTCTGCAAGAATTCCGGATGCAGCAGGATGGGCCAATGCGAATTGTGGCACCAAGGATGCATCAATGACAGCGACTGCTCGGATGGCGGGCAGTGCTTCTTGGGCAACTGCATGTATGCCATCGGCTGCGCGTGCGCGGCGGGCGAATATTCGGTAAGCCGGTCGTGCGTGCCTTGCACAAACGCGCCTGCGAATGCGCACTATGTGGAACCGGATCCGAATAATTGTCCGACGAATAACGACTGCCCATGGGCATGCAATGCCGGTTTTCACAACGCTGCCGGAGGCTGCCACGCGGATGTGCCGACTTGCCCATCGGGGAAGCGGCCGCTATGCGTGGGAAACCGCGTCGGCGGGGAATTGTACGAATTCCACCCGCATCCGACCGACTGCAATTATTTCTTTATATGCAGCGACGTCGGCGTTCCGGTTTGCATACAATGTCCGGCCAACCTGCATTGGAACCCCACGCTTGAAACATGCGACTATCCGCAGGATGCAGGATGCACCGCATGCCCGCAGGGATATTTCCGCACGCACAACAACACATGTGCCAGGCCGTGCACGAAAGGATTTTCACAAATCCGCCCGGATGGCATGAGGATAATACTTTTCGATGAAAAGCCGACCGCCCCGGCGATAGCCGTACAGACTGCGGGCGGGATATGTTATGCGCCGCTGTTTTCAGCATCCGTACCGCTTTCCGGCCAGGCATTAAATTTGAATATAAGCGGCGCGCGCTATCGCGTGAACGATGTCCGCAACGCCGACTGGCCGGGATATTCGGGAATATAATTTATTCCCAAGCATGCCCGATGGAATAATCGGCAATCAATGGCACTGAAATTTTCGCGGCGCCTTCCATTTCCGCCTCGATCTTTTTCGCCCATTCTTCGGCTTTGTCCGCATCGCATTCGAATACGATTTCATCATGCACTTGCATAATCAATTTTATTTCGGACCGTCCGGAAATCATATAATTTATTCTGTTCATCGCGTATCGCATCAGGTCGGCTTCGAACCCTTGTATCGGCGCGTTGATCGCGGCGCGCAGCGCGTACGCGCGCAAGCGCGGATTCCGTACGTCCGGCAATTCTATCCGGCGGCCCCACGGCGTCGTCACATATCCGTGCGCCATCACGAATTGTTTCGTCTTTTCCATATAATCCCTGATTTCCGGAAAATTCGCCATGTACGAATCGATCAAGTTTTTCGCAGCATCACGCGATATGTCCAGCTGCGCCGCAAGCCCGAAAGGCGAAATCCCGTACATGATGGAAAAGTTCACAGTCTTGGCCGCGTGCCGCTGTTCTTTTGCAACCGGGGCATCCGGCGCGACCGCGAAAATTTTCCGCGCGGTTGTTTCATGGACGTCGTCGCCGCGTGCGAATGCTTGCTTCAGCGCCGCGACATCCGCGACATGCGCCATCATGCGCAGCTGCACCTGGGAATAATCACAGGACACCAGAACCTTGCCGGGCGCCGCCACGAAACACTTGCGGATTTCCGCGCCCAATTCCGTTTTAATCGGAATATTCTGCAGGTTCGGATCTTTCGACGATAGGCGGCCGGTGTTGGTGCTGGCCTGATTGTATGTCGTATGAATCCGTCCGTCCGCGCCGATCTGCCGCGGCAACGCGTCCGTGTAAGTTCCGGAAAGTTTTGCGAGGCTGCGCCATTCCAATATTTTCGGCACTATCGGATGCGCGTCGGTCAGGTCCGACAAAACGCCAGCATCCGTCGATCTGCTTTTGCCGGCCGGCGGAATTTTCAGTTCGTCGAACAAGACCGTCGCCAGCTGCTGGGGGCTGGCCAGATTGAATTCATGTCCGGCAAGGTTCCAGATTTCGCGCGCGATTTCGTCCGCCTTTTTATGCAGAACTTCGGACAGGCGCGCCAGCCGCGCCTGATCGACCAGAACCCCGGCACGCTCCATATCCAACAGTATGCGTATCAAAGGCCGGTCGCAGTTTTCATAAAGTTTTTTTAAGTGTTCGTTCGCATCCAGTTTCGGTCTGAACAGTTTATAAAGTGCGAAAGTAATATATGCATCTTCGGCGGCGTATTCGCCTGCTTTTTCTATATCAAGGTGCGCGAAATTTTTATCCGCATCTTTTGTTTTTGGCGGAAACAGCGTCGCGAATTTTATTGTTTCATGCGCCAGATACAGATGCGCCAATTCGTCCAGGTTATGGTTGTGCGCTGTGCCGTGCAATATGTACGACAATGTCATGGTGTCGTCGATGGGCGCTATTTCCCGGGTCGGCCAACCTTCGTTTTCCAAAATATGAAAATCGTATTTTATATTATGACCGACTTTCACGACAGCGGGATTGGTCAGCACGGGCCAGAGATGCCGCTTGACTGCGTCAAGCGAGAGTTGAGAGCCCCGAGTTGAGAGTTGAGATTGTTCACCGAACAAATCCGTTTGGCTTTCATCATTGTGTCTTATTGGAATGTAAACGCCGCGACCTTCTTCGGCGGCCAAAGATATTCCGATGATGCGCGAAGTCATCTGGTCCAGCCCGGTCGTTTCCGTATCGATTGCCAAAGTGTCCGTGACGGTTTCCAAAAATTTTTCCAAGGATTTTTCGTCGGTAATAAGCTTGAATGTATGCGTGTCATTCCGGGGCGCGTCAGCGAACCCGGAATCTGGAAAGGCATGGGGAACCGAAATATTCTTTGCCCCCTGGTCCTTTCCAGATTCCGGGTTCTCGCTTTGCGAGCCCCGGAATGACACGCCGAACAATTTTTCTATCTTCGCCGCAAGCGCGGGAGAATTCAATTCATCGCGCATGAACACAGCCGCACGCGCAACATCCATCCGATATGCCTCATGCGAAAATTCCGGAAGCATCACATCCGTTTTCAATGACACCAATTGCCGCGATATATACGCATTATCACGATTGTCGCGCAAAAGTTCCCGCCGGCGCTCGTTCTTGACTTTGTCCAGATTCGCGTACAATTCGTCCAGGCTTCCGAATTCATTAATCAATTCCGCGGCGGTCTTGGGGCCTATGCCCGGCACGCCCGGCACGTTGTCCGAACTGTCCCCCATCAGCGATTGCACGTCGACGACCTTGTCCGGTGCGACGCCGAATTTTTCCAGAACTTCGGGTTTGCGGATTTCCTTTTCCTTCATACCGTCGTAAAGAAAACAGCAATCCGACACCAATTGCATCAAATCCTTGTCACCCGTCACAATCCGCGTGGCGCGGCCCAGTGCGCATTCATGTCCGACCAGCGTCGCGATTACATCGTCCGCTTCGACATCGTTTATCGACAGCACCGGCATGCCGAGGGCAGCGGCGGCATCGCGGACTATCTGAAACTGCGGGACCAAATCCGCGGGCGTTTCCGCGCGGTTTGCCTTGTAATCCGGATAGATATCGTTGCGCCAGTTCTTGCGGTGCGCGTCGAACACACATATGAATATATCGTCCGGCCCCGCTGCCGCCAGCAGCGGCAGAATCATATTGCAGAACCCGAACACGGCGTTAACCGGCGTGCCGTCATTTCGTGTCAGGCGCGAATGCACCCCATAGAACGCGCGGAACAAAATCGAGTTGCCGTCGATGAGGGTCAGTTTTGAGTTTTGAGTTTTGAGTTTTGAGTTATTTTCTTGCATTGGCAAACTGCTCTCTGGTTGTCTTTGTAGATGATGTAAGCATTTTTTCTATCTCTATACAATCGGGATAGATGCTATCGAATTCTTGTTTGGACAGGTATCCGCTTTCATTCAAAACGCGCAGCCAGTTGGCAGTTTCCGAGCTTTCTTTCAGAGCTATGTAGAGTTTTGCAACCCAATCTTGTTTACTGCTGGCGCGTTTTGCTTCTGACAGATTTGCAGAGATACTTGTTCCAGAGCGCAAAATTTGTTTGGATAAGACAAATTCTTTTTTGCAGTCGCAAAGATACTTGTGCAACTTTACTATACGTACAGCAAATTTCTCACTTTTCGAATATACAGTTTTTTCTTTATCCATAACTCAAAACTCAACACTCAAAACTCAAAACTTTAAAACATCCAACGCAGTTTCAGTCGCGCGTCCCAAACAAACAAATTAACACCTGGCGCGATGTCCGATGCCCGCAGCGCGCGCGTCTCGACATCGAACAGCACCGGTGTCGCGGGCATGTCTATTTGGACGCCGATCATGGCTTGGTACGCCGTCGTCGATTGTATGTTGAATTTGTTGGCCGTGCCGCCGAACACTTGGCCGACCCCGACGCCCATGTACGGCTGTATGACCGGCGTCGGCATTTTCAGGTATCCGTTCAGCATCCCCAGATGGATATTCATGCCGCCGCCGCGCAGATAGTTGTATTCGCCTTCGGCCCGGATCAGAGGGATATCCAGCCCCAGCACGGCGCCGTACGCCTGGCTGGAATGACTGTTTGAATCGGCCCACATTGCGCCCATGCCGCCGGTCAGACCGGCGTAAAAATCGATGACGATGCCGGCGCGCGCCGGCATGCAAAGGAATAAGGAACAAGGAACAAGGAATAAGAGCTTTTTCATATATTTTCTCCTTTTAATATATATGCGTGGATTATAGACAACTATTTTTTAATATGCTATAATTATCTCATGGATGAAATTAAACCCATGTTAATCGTCGGTCTGGGCAATCCGGGGACGCGGTACGAACGCACCCGGCACAATGTCGGATTTATGGCGCTGGATGTCCTTGCCGAACCGGACGCGGACTGGCGGTCAGAGCACAAGGCATTGGTTGTGAAAATACAACTCAAAACTCAAAACTCAAAACTCAAAACTATTCTTGCAAAGCCGCAGACATTTATGAACCTGTCGGGGCAGGCGGTGCAGGCGTTGATGGCTTTCTATAAGATTCCGCTGGAAAATCTGATAGTGATTCACGACGATGTGGATTTGCATCTGGGTGACGTTCGGGAAAAAGTCGGCGGCGGCAGCGCCGGCCACAACGGAATACGCAGCATAGACGCCAGCGTTGGAAACAATTACCGGCGCATACGGTTGGGCGTGGGGCGCCCGGAAAAGCAAGAAGGCATATTTTCATTTTTCAATTTCAGACCCGTGTCGACCGCCGACTGGGTGCTGGGCAAATTTTCCGATGATGAATTGAAAAAGATAAACCCGGTGCTTGCGAATTTGGCGGGTATGATTGGATAGATTATAATCCCTAATAGTATAAACATTTATCTTTCCAAACGAACCCAAAGGGTTCGTCATTCCCGCGCAGGCGGGAATCTCAAGTTGCATAATACAATTTGAGATGCCGGCCTTCGCCGGCATGACGCTGTCGCGGTTTGCAGCGGGTTTTTACATTAACGGAAAGGCGGAACCGGACCGATGGACATGAAGAATCTATTAGTACGGTTGGGTGGTAACGGAACAGTGGCATTTATTAGCGGTGGCGTTGATATTGCACAACTGTCGTGTTCATGGGTAGGTGTGCGCCTCCAAGCACCATTGAAGAAATCAATGGCGCATACATGGGTGCCGGAACGATAGTATGATGCTATTTGGACACCGGTGGGCTGTGGGTTAGCAGGAGTTGGGGGTGTAGTAGATGTATTGAAATAAACCGGTGGCGAATACATACCAGTTGTCGCATTGACTTCCATAAAGTGTCCGGTGCATCTGGCTGTTCCATGCGCGAAGTTGTGCGCATTTGCCGGCTGGCCGACCGCGGCGCCGCCGCCAGTAGTAGCGGCAATATTACCATTATTCGCCCCCACCATGCTCCCATTCACACAGAACAGGGATATATTTTGACAATTGTTACCGGTACAGTCAGCGGGACGCTGGTACCTTGCGACCAATTGCGCGTTGTTGTTCGGCAGGCAGATACTTGTGGGCGCGTGCGAAGTACCACCAGCAGTCACTTGTCTGGGTGACAGGTGGGGCTGGTGGTTTGTTCCGAGTCCGAGGGCTCCGACCGGGGGGCCCGTTAGGTTAACCTGGGCGTTATGCACCGTATTAACATTGGTGCCCATCAAGGCATCATTACAGCAGTTGCCGAATGCATCAAAGGCATTGGCGCTGCAACAGTTTGTCCAACCATTCTCACCTGGTGTAACCCTGAACCGTCTAGTAGGAGTATTTTGAGGCGAAGTGATTGGTTCACATATCCTGCCATCGTGGGCCATCCCATCTCCGCCTGCGTCAGTATTTATACATTCGGCCTTGCCTGAATTGGGATTGAATCGCACGTGCCAGACGTCATTATAACACTTCCCTCCGAAGCAAGAATTTCCTCCTTGAAGTGGATTGGTATTTTGTGCGAACCACGCCAACAATGATTGATGACCGCCTGTCTGCGCGGCTATAGTTGGCACTCCCGTCAGAATGATACCTTGGATGCCCTGCAAATGTCCGTCAGGTGCAGGTACCAATTTCGAGGGAGTTTCATCATCAGGTTTCTCGCAACTGCCCCAGATTTCTTCCAAAATAATATCTGCCGGGTTGCCGCTGCCGTCGAGCAGTCCATCAGTAATAATCCGTTGCAGCGTTGCCGGGTCTGCGTCACGCACACATTCTGCCACTTCGTTCCAGCAAACTTCGCGTCTGATGATATTCAGACGCATGCGGTTGCGGAACGGATCGCTAACGTCAAACCCGCACAGTCCGAATTTGCCGGCAAGGTTTGTGCAGTTCTGGACAATGCAATTCTGGCCGACCTGGGTGCACGTCCGCATTATCTGTTCGAATGTTATTTGCGTCGCAATCGATTCCATGCCTTGGGCCCAATCTCCGCCGGCATCTGCGCCGTCCGGTGTTTTGATCATCAGCGCGTTGCACGCTTCTTGAACTTCCGCGCAGATTGCATTCACCGCCTTGTCGGAATGTATGCCAAAGACCGATACCGCCCGCGCGTCGAAATCGCTGAACTGTTGGATGCCATCGCCCATGCATTGCACGACAATGCCGGTGCATTGCTGGCGCATTTCTTCCAGCTTGCGGCCCTGGCGGATGCGTATCTGCGACAGCGCGTCTTCGATAAAAGCGGCCCACGCATGGTCGGCGATCATTTCGCATTGCTGTGTCGCCGGTTCTATGAATTGCCTTTTGGAACCCAGGAACGTCACGAAGTCGCTGTTGCCGGCGGCCCATGTCTGGCCGGCGCCGGGGCGCTTTATCAAGTTGCCCAGCTGATAAAGGTTGGCGGTCAATATCGGATCCCCGGTCGAAGGGTCGACATATCTGCCATGCGGATCCAGACACTTGTCCAGATTGCGCCCGCAGACGGCTGAATCGGCCAGCATTTCCATCATTTTCCGCCGGCATGTCAGAATGTCGTCGGCGTTGCGCGTTTGAAAATTCTGCAGCCGCGCGATATCCAGCAAAGCGCCCGATTCGAAAATCCGTTCGCGCGCCTGTTCGGATATGCCTTCGTATGCCTGCTGGACGGCGTTGCAGTCCTGTTCGATGGCCATCTGGTATGCGGATATCACGATCGGTATGTCGCTTTCCGCGCACACTTCCATCGCCATTTCGCGGCATATAGGCAGGGCGGCGCGGTACAGCGCTTCGCCTTCTTTGGTCGTCAGCACGGCCCCCAGCATCATGTCGACCGTATCGAACATGTCGGTGCCCATAGAAAGGTTTATCGCGGCCAAGGACCTTTCCAGCGCTTCGCCTTCGCCGGTCGATTGCAACCGTTCCATAATTTCGTTCAGCGTCCTTTGCGACGGCGACATGTCGCGGATGCCGCGGTATGCTTCTTCGCCTTCGGTCGCCTGCATGATTGCCCTGGCGTCTTCGGCGTCCATCGCGACGGTCAGCAGGTTCCTGTTAAAGTCGTGCATCCTGTCTTCGATTTCTTCCATGTGCTGTCGGAATCCGTCGAAATCGCGGACGCGGGGCGAACATGCGCAGCGCCGCAGCTGGGCGTTCTGGTTCGCGCACAGTTCGTCCATACAGTTAAAGAACGTTTCGCGGCAAGCGCGGTATCCGCCGCCCATCGGCGGCGGCGGCGCTTCGGCCGACGCGGCGGTTGTTGCGCTGCGCGCCGCCAAGGGCACGCGGACGGGTGCGACGCGCGCGGCGCGGCTTGCAGTTGTTGCGGGCCGGCTTTGGACCGGCGTGCGCGCCGGAACCGCGGTACGTGCAGCGGTTGCCGTGCGGGCCGGAACGGCAGCGGCGCGCGCCGGCACCACCTGGGGCATGGCCGCGCGGGATTGGGTGTGGGGTATTGCTGCGCGGGATTGTGTCGCGCTTCCCCCTTCGCCGGGGCTTCGGGGGACAGGGCGTCCGGTGGCGGTTTCTGCCTGTCTTGTTACAACTGCCCGCGGTTGGGGCACCGCGCTGCGCCCGGAAGGGCCGACGGCGCCGCGCGTCGGCTGGACATTTGTCGGCGCTGCGGCGGATGGCGCCGCGCGTTGTTCGCCGCGGCCGCCGGATGCGGCTGGCGCTTCGCCCGTCGGGCCGCGGGGCGCAGGCCGCGCGGTGGCCGATCGCGCGGCGTCGAAATCAACAGAATCAGGACGGGGTGAAACATCCGCGTACGCCAAACCGTACGCGACAAAGACAAGCGCGAAAAATGATAACAGTCTTCTCATTTCCTATGGGAATATTTAAGCAGTTTTCAGGGGGGCAGGGCAAGGGGTTTTTTCCCCCGCGTTAGAGGGGGAATTTTTGTTAATGTTTTGTATGGGCGTGCCGTCCGTCCCGCTTTGCGGGCCGAGGTTCCGCGCGCCCACATATTATGAATGCGTTCAAAGTTAAAGGGCGCAAGCATTGCGCCCCTACATCGGTTCGGGTATGGGGTAGGGGCGTGCCGTGCACGCCCACATAGTATGATTTTTTGTAGGGGCGCGTATTCGCGCCCAATGATGGGGGCGTAAATATACGCCCCTACATCAACCGATAATCCCCCTAATTTCGTAAGCTCGCGTCGCTCGCTAACGAAATTTCCCCCAATAACCGGGGGATAAATCTTGGTGGGCATAAGAAGACTCGAACTTCCATGGATTTCTCCACAACGACCTCAACGTTGCGCGTCTACCAATTTCGCCATATGCCCGGTTCGGAAACAATAAACCAAAAAACATTTTTTTTCAAGGTGTTTTTATGATATAATTCATCAAGTCAACATGGAGAGATACTATGAATAAAATATCTATTGGCGCTTTGCTGATCGCCTTGTGTGCGTCCGGCGCGGCCAGTGCGAACACTTTTTTCACGGGCCAGAACCAGAGCTCGCAGCGATGGTACCAGTCTACCGGACCGTCGCCCATGTCGGCAAATGCCCAAAGGAACCAGTTCCAGCAGCCGAACCAATTCCAGCACATGAACCGGCCGCAGCAGCAGCCGGGGGCCGTGCGGCAAAGCACAATGCAGCAGCCAAGGCCAGGACAACCACAGCAGCAACAGCAGCAGCAAAGACCCGGACCGCAACAGCAGGCGGATGGTATGGGCCTGACCCTGACCGGCGGACTTACGCACAAATATGCGTTCTGGGGATTTGATATGGCAAAGGCGGGCAGCGTCCTGCACTATGACAATGTCATGTGGAACGTTTTTGATTTCGGCGCGGCATACGGATTCACCGCCGGCGACATGAACCTGAGGGTCAGCGCAGGCTTGCAATTCGGCGCGCAGTTCGGCGAATCCACCATGGTCGACGACGACATAACCAACGGCGGCATAGGATACCACCTGATAGATGGCGACGAGAACGTAGGCTTTGCCGTCAGCCGCGCAATATCGCTTGGCAAATCCAGCGGCGGCAACATGCTGGGGTACAATCTTGGCATAAGTCTGATCGACAAATTCCAGCTGGGCGCGCTCCGGATAAATCCGGAAATCGGCTGGCGGTCCTTGTCATACAACCTGAAGACGAACAACAACCATGGCATGTCCATAATGGTCGTTGAAGACGGAGAGAAGTGGGGGACATGTTTCCGTATAATAACGACAGGCGAAATACAATGCCTCCCGCTGGTATGGTTCAACGAGGACACCGGCGATATAGAAACCGGCGACACATACTTTTTCAGCCAGCCGGGAACCAGCCACGACTACAAGGTTGATTGGAGCGGACCGTACATCGCCATCGGTATGGAATATGTCATCAACCATAACAATTCCGTGAACGCGCGTCTTGAAATCGGGCTGCCGGGATATAACGCGGTCGGCAACCAGGCGTACCGCCCGGATTGGGCGCACCCGAAAAGCGTCGAAGATAATGCAGGGGTTGGTTCGGCCAGGCATATCGGGCTGTCCGCGAACTGGCTGACGCAGATTACCGACGCCGTCCAGCTGTCCATCGGATTCTCGTTCGACAATTATTCGGTCAGCGGCGCCACCGCCCAGACATTCCTGAACAGCGCTTGGTTCATGAATATGTACAACCATGCGCTGGATATCGTTGGAAATCCGCTGGCCGAGGAAGATGCCCGGATCCAGGCCCAGGCAGTTGTTGACGACATATTGGCCCTGCAGCAGTTCTGTCCCGGATGGGTCTGCACCGATGACAACGAAGTCAGTTCGGTATACAGGTCTATGGGCATAAGGGTCGGATTGAGCGCAGCGTTCTGATGCAAGGAATAAGGAAGAAGGAATAAGGAATAGGAAGGACAGTAACGAATGAAAAGTTTTGTCGGACAAAAAAGCGAACTTTTTGCGCTGAGGATTATAAATCTGTATAAACATTTAACAGATAAGAAAAAAGAGTTCGTTTTATCCAAACAAGCTTTGCGTTCAGGAACAAGCATAGGCGCAAATCTGTCTGAATCGGATTATTCTTTCAGTAAAAAGGAATACTTGGCTAAAGTGTATATAGCAATAAAAGAATGTTCGGAAACTCTGTATTGGTTAAGGTTTTAAAGGATTCTAAATACCTGACTCAGAAAGAGTTTGACAGCATCTACAAGGACTGTGAAGAGTTAATACGAATGCTAACAAAGAGTATAAAAACTTTAAAGGAATCAAAAAAGTGAGAAAATTCTTATTCCTTATTCCTTTTTCCTTATTCCTTTGCGAAGCAAGGGCTGCGCTGAATATGACATACACCATGGCTGTCGAACAGACGGCCGCAAGCGCCGCCGCCGCAAGAACCGCAGCATTGAATAGTGCGCGCCGCGCCGCTTTCGAAAATGTTCTGTCCCGGTACGCCGACCGCGCCGCAATCGAAGTGCTGGCGTCCGAACTGCGGGATGCTGATATCCTGAACTTGGTCGGAACGATGTCCATCGCCGACGAAAGGTCGTCCGCGACGGCTTATTCCGCGACCGTCACGATTGTTTTGGACCGCAATGCCGCGCAGAAATTTCTGGCCGACAACCATATACCTAATTATATGGGCATATATGACGACATAGGGTCCAGGACGCCGGTGTTTTTCCATGTGTCGGGATTGCGCAATTGGGCCGCATTGGTGCGCGATTTGCGCGCAGCGGGCGCGTGGGCCGACCTGGACGTGACGATTTCCAGCATATGGGGCCGCCAGGTATCCGCGACCATACGGGCCGGCCGGCGCGCGGAATTCGCGAAAGCCATGCAGGCCGCGGGATGGTGGGTCTGGGAAGAAAACGGAATATTGCGGGCCAGCAAATGACAGCGCGCCCGGCAAAAGGACAATGGAAGTAAAACAAAAAACCCAAAGGAGGGAAAAAATGAAGAAACTGATATTGTTAATGGTTCCTTTCGCCATGTTTATAATGGCTTCGCCGATCATGGCGGAGGAAGTAGACATAGCTGAAGAAATTGAAACCATGGAAATAGAGCCGGCTGACGAATATGACACGGACTTCGACGCGATGATCGGTGAAGATATGGACGAAGCCTGGGTAACCGAAGCGGACGAACAGGAATAAAAACAGCGCGCAAGGCACAGGCAAAATGGAGAAGAAAGGGATGTTGAATATAAGAAACAGATTTTTTGGATCGTTTTTGCTTGTCGCTTTGTGCTCGGCATTTTTAATCGCGCCGGTGCGGGCTGAAGAATTCGAAGAATATTTTTGGGAAGAATTTGAAGAGAACGAGGAATTCGTAATCAAGGAACTGTTCGACGAAGAGGAATATTTCTGGGAAGAATTCGAGGAATGGGAAGACTGGGAAGAAGTTGAAGAAGAGCCCGAAGATGCGCCACCAGCGCCGTCAGTGGCGCCAACCGGGCAGGGCGTTGCCGCGCGTTCAGGCGTTACGGGCGAAGATGTCGGCGGCCGGCGGCTTGGGACGGGCCGCGGCGCTACCAGTTTGACAGCCCGCATAAATGAAAACGCCCGCAGGACGGGCGAAGTGCCGGCCAGGCAAGAAGAAAAAAACCAAGCGATGGAAGAAGACAATGGCGTGGAACAGGCCCGCATAGGAATGATGCACAGGCCTGGTGCCGGCGCCAATCTGCCGCGCAACGCGCCTGGCGCCGGGCCGACTTCTGCGACTGCGGCCGCGTCCGCCATGTTGCGCGCGCCGTCTTTGTCCAGAATCAGGGGCGCGTCCATAAATACCACGACTTCGTCCAGACCGGAATGCAGCGACAGGATGAATCCTTATGCCATATGGGCGGACGAAGAGAATTGCAAAATAGAAAGATGCGCGAACAGTAATTTCGTGCTGTCCGGCGAAAACACCAAAAACCCGCAATGCCTGCAGATATGCAGGGTCTGGGGCGGTCGCGCGACGCGTGCTTGGGAAGGAGAGGAATTCGGCGTATGCGGCAGCGGCGCACAGATAAATTGCGACGAAGGATTCAGAACGACGGACGAGCCGACCGGGGCATCAGGCATGCGGTTCAGGCGCTGCGTGCCGATCGGGGCCAGATTCGGATCATGCAGCACACCGGGCCAGATGCGCGTCTGCGAACTGCGCAACGGCCGGGCCCAGCAGTTCTGCGAAAACGGATACTGGGGCCAGTGCACCACCAACCGCTTTTGCGAAGCAGGGTTCAGCCAGGCCCCGCCGCGCGAAGTATGGACGGTCATAAACAAAAAAGACGCGC
>Ga0123353_10007809_pt1 | contig 14525 bp, 9 predicted proteins | sample TergutLab28metaG_3_FD_92763 | JGI IMG/M metagenome (GOLD analysis project Ga0123353, IMG submission 92763) | Labiotermes labralis P3 segment gut microbial communities from Petit-Saut dam, French Guiana - Lab288 P3 | ecosystem: Host-associated > Arthropoda: Insects > Digestive system > Gut ... | reverse complement strand
GGTCGATACTTTTCACTACGATAGTATCACCACGTCTCACTTTTTTAAGCAGCCGTAAATATGCAGGACGATTAAAATCTTTGCCGGACTGTTTGTCTAAATAGATATTGCTGTCCTGTATACCAAAATCCAGCATGGCAGCAAGCTGTCTATCCTCATTTTGCTCACGGGAAGATACCCTGCAATAGGCATAAATTTGTTTCATTGTACCGCTCCTTTTAGATATGTTTACCACCTTTATAGAGCGGTAAAAATATCTGATTTTGCAATATTAAATACAACGGACGGAAAAAGTAACTTTTTGAGTGTGGAGATTTGAAGAAGCGAAAATTAAATGTCGTATCGCTTCCGGCAGAAGTATTATTGATTAATTGACCGCATCGTACACATTCATATATTATTTTACAGATGTGTACGGTGCCATATTAGAGAGCTTTTTATTATGGCACTAAAGAAAATCGGTACAAACAAATGGCGCATTAACGTCTCGTGCTTGGATAAAACTAAGGGTTGTCCCGTAGGAAGCAAGCTGCCTTTACCGGAACGAGAAGCCGTCTGTTGGTATTGATAAATGAATCGCTAACAATTGGATATCAAGTGGATAATTCATCGATATTACCTAAAATATTTTGCAGGGAGGATTTATGTTTGCTGTCAAAAAAGCAATAACTCTTGTTGTTCTGTTTGGTTTGATAACGTCCGCACAGGCGTACTCGTGGCAGAATTTGTATCCAACCTATAGCGGTTTAGCTTTTGGGGATGATAAATTTGTAGCTGTGAGCACAGACGGGCTGATTAAGGTCTTTAATAACGAAGGCGCCGATCAGCAGCCTCAGCGTTTTACTCCCCACTCCATTTACGCGGCCGCTTTCGGCGATGGGATGTTTCTGCTTACCCATAGCATAATTGGTGATTCAAAGAACTCGTCGCTTAAATCTGCAGACGCTACAGGCTGGACCCCTGTTTTCGGTTTAAGTTCTCACGCCTGCACAAAGCTCACTTTTGGAAGAAACGGTGTGTTTGCGGGTATAGGCGAAGGTAATAAAATATTTGTGTACGAAGATGAATTTGGGTGGGACGAACAGCCCAACACAAATAACCTGGCTAATATCACTTACGGTTTAGGCGCTAACCGCTATGTTGCGGTGGGCAGTACAATCATATCTGCCAGCAGTCCAATGAGCACTTGGGCCGCCGCGAGCGTGAGCGATCAAAATTTAAGCGTTGCGGCATTTGGAAATGTTGAAGGGACTTCAACATTTGTAGCTTACGGTTATACAGGAACAACAGTATCGCTTTATACTTCGTCAAATGGAACCTCGTGGAATCAACAGTCCGCAAGTGGTATACCCGCGGGGATGGCGGATATGACTTTTGGCAACGGTACATTTGTAGCTGTTGGAGCAAGAGGAACAACTGCCCGCTCTGCAAACGGAACTTCGTGGACTGCTGTGCCAAGCGGCAGCGATGATAATTTTACCGCGGTAAGGTTTGGAGACGGGGTGTTCATGGCGCTTGGAGCCGGCGGCTCGGTTTATCTATCTATCGATAATGGAACAAGCTGGGAACGTAAAATCGAAGGCAAGGTAATGTCATACAGTCAAATCGCTTTTGGCGGCGGACTGTACATGGCGGTTGGAGACAGCGGCGCGATTGTCTCCTCTGACGGCAAGAACTGGACAAAAAAATATGCGGAAAATTTAAAAGGCTTGACGGGCGTAACATACGGAAAAGAGATGTTTGTTGCCGTTAGTAATACGGGCAATATTTTCATCTCCAAAAATAGCGGTGCGGATGATTGGGAGCTTGTTGATCTCACAGATGAGCCTCTTATGGGAGTAGCGTTTAATGATGTAAGCGGAAATTTTGTTGCCGTGGGAAAATTCGTCAGTTCAAACCCTACTGTTATGTATACTTCTGCCGACGGGATCACATGGACTAGACGTCCTGGACAAAATATCGGGTGGACTACCGCAAATATGCACCCAACATCAATCGCTTTTGGCAGCGGCAGATTTGCGGCAGGAAGCAGCGTCGCCGGCAGAATTTTTCATTCTGAAAATAACGGCCTCTCTTGGACACTAATAGAGGTACCTGAGGCGGCCAACAATGGGTTGAGGGTAGCATCGATGAATTTTGCTAACGGCAAATTTACAGGCGCTCTTGAAGTTGTAGCCAGCGGTATCGCCAGTAATAAGATAGTCTCTTCTGACAACGGAACAAGCTGGGTGGTATTTGATGTTCCTCAGCCTGTGCGCTCTGTTACTTACGCAAGCGGCCACTACATCGCTGTTGGGGATGGAGGCAGAGTTTTTGCCTCAACCAACGGGCAGAGCTGGAGCCTGCGGGATATGGCTACAAATAGAAATCTGCGGACAGTTTTCAGCGGTGCGGATAACGTACTTCTTGCGGCAGGCGCGTCGGGGGCGCTGCTTTATTCAGAAACCGGGCTGCTCTCGGTACGCCCTCAAAGTTCAATAAAACAAACTGCGCGAAACAGTGCAAGAATGAGTGTTGACGCGCAAAGATCAATACCAAAACTGACACTTTCATTCAATGCGCCCGCAAATGCAAAAATCTCGTTTTACTCACTCAACGGTAAAAGGCTCTATACTCATCATTTAAAAGCGGGTGAGAGAAGCGTATCGCTGCCAAAACGCATCACGCAAAACAGTGTGGTGATAGCGCGGTATGTTGGTGATGATCAGAAATTTTCTCAGAGGTTTCAGTTTGTGAGGTAGTTTTGGCACGATGTTAGCTCCTTCTGTAATTACATACGCCAACCGTTTTATATCCGGCGGGCGTATAATAATTTAATCAGGAGGTAACTATATGTTGCGTAATATTTGTTTGATTACTCTTAGCGCCTTTGTGTTGGTTTTTGCGGCAGGCAGTAAGACTAACCCCAGAGAGCATGGCGGGGATGGACGCGGAATGTCACATGAACTTACAGGTACAATTACTTCGCATGACAGAAGCAATAACAGTTTTGTTATTGATGATAAAGACACGATTTATTATAACAACCAAACTGTTTTTCACCCTGAACACGCGAAAGACGCAATTCTTGCCGTTGGCGCCAAGGTGAAAGTTAAATACATGAACCGTGAGGGCGACAAGGTAGCGGAACGTGTTGAGATGGCAGCACCTGAAAACAGACGCAGCAGCGCCGATAAAGATAAGGACAAAGACACTACAAAAAATAAGAACAAGAGCGCAACTGACGACAACAAGGACAACGCTAAAAATAAGTCAAAAGACGGAACTAAAGATAAAGCCGACAAAGATAAAGACGGCAAAAAGCATGAAAAAGGAGAGCCTAAAACAAAAGAGCGAGGTAAAGACCGCGGTGCAGAGCCTGATTCCGTTCCATATCCGGAACATGAAGGCGAAGGCTGGTAACTTCTAACCATCCTTAATTTCTCAAAAACCGAGGCTGTCCTTTAGGACAATCTCGGTTTTTTTAACTGTGATCAGCGGGACGTGAGATTCCCTCCCAATCAGTAAATATCGCGTGGTAATAACGCTGCGGCTCTCTTGGCTCGAAAAGTTTTTGCATTTTAGCACCCTCATCATATATTATATTTTCTCATCATGGCTAAAGTTGGAGTTTCACGATTAGACTTTCTCTCCTCTCTGCGCTCAATACCCGGTTTAGGCCCTAAACGGTTAGCAGCCCTTGAAGCTGCCGGGCTTAAGACTATTGGGGATCTGCTCTATTATTACCCTGTAAAGTATATAGACCGCTCAAAGCAAACCGCACTCAAAAATATAAACAAATTTCATGATGATACCGTAACAGTAAGCGGCACTGTGGAGAGGGCGCGGCTTGAGCCCGGACGTAAACTGCGTTTTAGAATTATGATACGGGATGATGAGGGCGCAACCCTTGAAGCGATTTGGTTTGCGGGTGCGCTTTATCAGTCAAAAAGCATAAAAATAGGTGACTGCCTTGTTCTCACCGCTAAAATAAACCATCATGTAAAAGCGCAGATGGTTCATCCATTAGTCGAAAAAGTTAATGAAAATGGGATGATCAGCCCTGTTTTGTCAGTCTATAGCATTAAGGATGTAATGCGTGAGGCGGGAGTTAATCAGAGATTGCTTCACAAATCAATCGCGTGGATATTTAAAAATGTTGATAATTATCCTCAGGTGCTTCCGGCGGCTATAGAACAAAAACACGCGTTTCCCGCGTTGAAGGATTGTCTTGAAAATATCCATTTACCGAAGGATATCTCTTGCCTTGACAAATACTGGTATCGGCTTAAGTATGAGGAGCTTTACAAACTCGCACTTACACTGCGCTGGAACAAAAGGAAATTCGCGCTTCCCGGATACTCTGTGAACGCGGGTGATTTGTATGAGAAGATGCGCGCCTGTCTGCCGTTTACCCTGACTGATTCGCAGGAAAAAGCAGTAGCTGTTTTACACGGTGATTCTTCTAAATCAACGAGAATGCACCGGCTTCTTCAGGGTGACGTTGGAAGCGGTAAAACGGTGACAGCTCTAATGGCCGCTCTCCCAGCGTTAAACAGCGGGCTTCAGGTTGCGTGGATGGCGCCCACCGAGGTTCTTGCGAAGCAGACTCACGCAGTTATTGAAAAATATCTTTGTCATCTTGGAATTACTGTTGGTTATATAGGCGCGGGTAATTCACCGGAAAAATCACAAAACTTAAAGATGCTTGCCTCCGGGGAATTGAAGTTTGCCATAGGTACCCACGCGCTTTTTATACCGTCTGTGCGGTTTAGTAAGTTAGGAATGATAGTAATTGATGAACAGCACAAATTCGGTGCATCGCAGCGCCTTGCTCTTCAGGAGAAAGGGCCTCAGAGCGATTTTCTGCTTATGTCCGCAACCCCTATCCCTCAAACGCTTGCCAAAACACTTTACGGTGATCTTGACACTGTGGAAATACATACGCCGTCAGCCCGCGCGCCGGTATCCACGCATATCGTTCCCGACGGTAAACGCGGCGATATGGAGAAATTTCTCCTCGAGCAAATAAAAAACGGTTCCCGTGTGTTCTATGTAGTACCGCGCATAGAGCAGGATGACGAGGTACAGGATGAATCAACGCTTAAAACAGTAGACTCTGTTGCTGATAAGCTTAAAACAGGGACGCTTTTTAGCGTACCGATTACACGGCTTCACGGGCAGATGTCAAGCGATGAGCGCGATAAAGCGATCGGCGCATTTAAAAATGGAGACCCCGGCATTATGGTCTCAACAACGATCGTAGAAGTTGGAGTTGACATAAGCGACGCCACGGTGATGGTGATTGAAAACCCTGAAATTTTTGGCCTTGCGCAGCTTCATCAAATAAGAGGACGTGTTGGCAGAGGAGAGAAGCAATCGTATTGCTTTTTACTTCCCGGAAATTCTGTGAATGAACATAGTGTAAAGCGGCTGAAGTTTTTAAAGGAGTGCCATGACGGTTTCGCGCTGGCGGAATGGGATCTTAAAAACCGCGGCCCGGGGGATGTTTGCGGGAGCAGGCAGTCGGGTTGGGATGATCTAAAATGCGCGGACATTCTTGAAGACGCAAAACTATTTAGCGAAATATTGCGGGAGATCAACACCATTTTTGACTCTGCATACCTCACTTAAGCGCTTGAAAACACTCCTAAAACTCATCTTTTTCAAAAAAAATTGAAAAAGTTCATTTTTTTATTTAAAACAGGTTTAACATTTATTATATTATCCAGTTATTTTATATATTAAGGATTACAGGGCAGTGGCCCTGAAACACTAACCAAAGTAAACAAAAACGAGAGTCTGGAATAATGATAGCATTAATTATAGTTTGTTGTTTGTACATTCTCTGCTCACTTCTTCTGCTTGGCTACGGCCTGCAGTGTTACATATTAACATTTCTGTTTTTGCGCAAGAGAAAAGAGACACTCGCACGTCAGCGCGAAACAATGATGCACTATTATTCTGTCAGCGATGAGAATGCTTTCCCAAAAGTTGTCACCCAGCTTCCGATGTTTAACGAAAAACTTGTGGCTTGCCGCGTGATTGAAGCCGCCGCGGCTATGGACTACCCCGCCTCACGCCACGAGATTCAAGTACTTGACGACAGCACAGATGAAACAAGAGGCTACGTTGATCAGACCGTCGCGAAGCTCAAAGCTAAGGGTGTAAACATAACAACTATCCGCCGCGAAGACCGTGTAGGTTTTAAGGCCGGCGCGCTGCAGAACGGACTCAACTACACAGACGCGGAATTCATAGCGATATTTGACGCTGACTTTGTACCTACTGTTGACTTTCTCAAAAAAGGCGTCGCGTTCTTTGTTGACAAACCTCAAATCGGACTTGTTCAGGGGCGTTGGACTCATCTTAACAAAAAAGAATCACTCATTACCCGCGGTCAGGCGATGGGTATCGATGGTCACTTTATGATTGAACAGGCTGCCCGCAGCTGGAACGGCCTCTTTATGAATTTTAACGGCACCGCGGGAATCTTCAGAAGAGAAGCGATTGAAACAAGCGGCGGATGGCAGCATGATACATTGACAGAAGACATGGATCTCTCTTACCGTATGCAGCTTGCCGACTGGAAAACCGAGTATGTGCCGGATTTGGCCGTACCCGCGGAAATTCCTGAAGACATGAACGCTTTCAAAAATCAGCAGTTCCGCTGGGCGAAAGGTTCTATCCAAACAGCTATCAAAATCATCCCTTTACTTAGAGAGAAGAAAGTATCGCCTTTCAAGTTTATGCAGGCGGTACTGCACCTTACTCATTATGTAGTGCACCCTCTTATGCTGATGATCGCGGTGCTCACCATGCCGGTATTATTTTTTGTAAAAGTGACGCTTGCTCCTCTGTGGTTTGTTCTTATAGTGATTGCAATGATTCTTGCCACAAGCGGTCCGTCTACAATGTATATGGTCTCTCAGCATTATATAGGTAATAGGGCGCGGAAACAATTTATTTTGATTCCGGCAATGATGCTTATAGGTACAGGACTTGCCGTTAACAACGGAAAGGCTGTGCTTGAAGCGCTCTTTAAAAAAGAGTCCCCTTTTCACCGTACTCCTAAAAAGGGTGAGTCTAAGGGAAAAGCAGGCTACAAGCCGTTGAAAGATATCACCCCTGTTATAGAGATATGTATGGGAATTTACTGCTTTACCGGTCTTAAAATGTTTTTGGGTTATACAAACTTTTTAGTTTCGCCATTTTTAACACTTTACGCCTCAGGTTTTATTTTTGTAGGGATATTGTCCATTGCTCATTTCCGTCATCCGGAGACTATTGACATAAAGTTAAGGCGGGCGTCGTCACCGATTATTAAAACAATGTGCCTGCTGTCACCGCTTCTTTTCCTTTTGTAAGGCCAAAATAAACATAGGGCGTCTCTCAAACAGAGATTTAATCCGATTGTCGTTAAGATGCACGACACGGCATAAGACTTATTACGGCGCTGTGAATATCAAAGAACACAGACCCAAAACCGCAGCTTCAAAATAGTTCTTTGATCTATTAACTCCATTATGCTATACTTTCCGCAGAAAGAAGATGTTTTATACCCTCTATCAGGCGCGATTCTTCCGCTGATTCATTGATCACATCCATACGTAAATATTCACCAAATTCGGTGAGCAGGCCGGAATCTTCTATGTACTTTTGCACCTCTGTTTTTTGACCGGCGCTGTAGCTATGCTCTGCTATCGTTATACCTACGCGGCTTGCGTAGGATAGAATTTTTCTAAGCTCAGGAAGAGCTTTTTCCCCTACCGCATCCCAGTCATCACCATCTGTTCCCTGAAAAACAAAGATGTTATACTCCTGCGCAAGATTTTCCTTTTCGACAATATCATTTATAAGCTCATATCCGGCGGATACCTGTGTTCCTCCTGCAACTTTTGAGTTGTAATAACTATAAAAGTCAGGAACCTCTCTCGCTTCGGTATCATGAACGATAAAGCGTGTTTCCACCCGTTTTGCGTATTGGTAAAGAAGCCAACTGTAGATGAGCACATGCTGTGCGACAACAAGTTCCGTACATTTACCCGCCATAGAACCGGAGTAGTCTCTCAAAAAGAAAACCATCGCCTGCGACTCGTAATCTTTCTCGCGTGACAATACACGATAAACCTTGTCTTTTGGTGATACCAAAAAATCAGAGGTATTTATATTTGCCATATCGGCGATGCGCTCTAAACCTATATTGGTTTCGATTACTTTACGCAAGGTAGCTTTTTTGTCAAGCACCTGACCAAAGCCGCGGTTCTTATCGGTAATATCATAAACAAACCGAGTGAGCGCGCGCTTAGTGCCGCGGTCTTTAAGGTTGGGTAACTGGAATTGCTGGGTTAGAACGCGCCCCAAATCATAAGCGCTCGATTCCATCTCATGGCCCGACCCATTGCCCCCGCCCGCACCGTTTCCATCACCCTGCTGCTCGGGGCGAATCGGCTGCTCGCCAATCACTTCGCCCTCTTCACCCTGACCGCTTCCGCCCGCCTGACCCTCTTGCGACGAGTCGCTCACAGAGTCGTGCATCAGTTTTTCTTCAACTGTAGACGGCACAATAACAACAGAGTCGCTTGCGCCGCGTCCCGGTTTAAAGAGACGGCCTACACGAATTTTGCGCGGAAAGCCATCCTCTTCACGCTGACGGTCGCGCTCTAAAAGTTCATCAATTGTAGGTGTTTTACTCATTCTCAATTCTCATCTTCCTGTGTGCAGAAGTATTCGATTGTTTTCTGCGCGCATGTGGTGCAGTAGTTGAGTTTCTCAAACATCGTCTCTACCATTCGGTCATAAAGCTTTTGGTTCTCATCATTTGTTCTATTGGCAAGAGCGCCAACAAGACTGCCTGCTCCCGCGATATCACTTTTTAGTCTGACATCGGTGACAGCTTTCACAAGTTCAAGATTGTCCATAAAGTCATATCCCGGATTGAGCGATATTTTTTGACCGTAGATTTTTCGTATTGACGTACGGAATGTGTCCCGCTGTTCACGAGTTTTAAGCCCCAGCCTCTCTTCAACACTGTTAATATACCGTTCATCTATTTTCAATGCCTTAAGCTCACCGTTTTGAGGATCTTTATATTTCCACATGCGGTCAGGCCCAAGGTTCTCAGCGTCTATACCGATGATCATATTGACATAGTTCATAACGTCTTTTCGGATAGCCTGCGGCTCGTCCATGTAGGCGTTGAACATCTCGGTCATTACTCTTTCACGATACAGCCCTTTTGCAACCTTCAAATCTTCAAGATATTTTTTTCTATCGTTAGGATCCGGCACATAGTCAAGCACCACTCGCTCGCACGCTTTGAAGACGTCATAAGAGAACATACAGCGTCCCTCGTTAGTCTCACTGCTCTCGATTAAGAGCTGAATCGCGCGGCCAAGGTTTCTCTGTCCGAGTCCTTTTTGTCCAAATCTTTTTACGATAGACGGGTCTTGATTCAAAGTATCAATAACTTCTGCTAATGTCTTTATACTCTTTTCGCCCGCAACTTCACCAGCCGATAATTTAAGCATCTCAATAGGCGTAAGCTTTTCGGAACGCGGCAGACGCGTAAGCACAACCGCTACCGACGCGGCATAGTTAAGGTTAGGGTCCAGATGCAGCTTCTCCCTGTTAAGAGTTGTACGTGATTCCGAACCGATTGTGTACTTAGTCAATGATTTCTGCAATCTGTAATTTGTGTTGTGAGAAACATAACAAATTCTGCACCTGTCAATAATAGGCGCCTCCTCTTTTTCAGAGAGAAATCTGTTGAACTCCGAGTTGTTAGATGTCGCGATAATAAGCGTATCTATAGGCCATTTAAAACCGTCAATCTCAATTGTACGGTTTTGGATAACTCCCAAATACACCTGAACAAGATCTTTTTTGTTTTTGTAAATCTCGTCGCTGAAATGAATCCCGCCTCCGGCCACTCTTGCGAGCGCTCCGCGGCGTAAATCAAATCGGTATGGATTATTTGTGTCTGAAATGTGGAGAAGTCTTTGAATAGATTCTTCACCAAGAAGATCCACTGCCGAAGAGGTCATTTTATCTTTTGCGGGATATTTTCCGGTTATCGTACCAAGACTCTCTGAAAGAGGCACCGGCACAATCTCTATAAAAGAGAGCATCTCTTCGGGCTTGCCGTTAGTATGCTGTTTTATCTCATTCCAGATATAACCGCTGCACGCTCCAAGGGGCCGGTAGTTATTATAGAGCGTCTCGGTCTCCTCATCGCTGAATCCGCCGAGTTTTGCCAAAATCTCTTGAGACGCGCTTCTTGTATCAGCCATATTCATAGCCAAAATGAGCGGGTCTTCATAAGTTTGAGATTCAATGGTTTTTATTTTGCCATAGGAACCGAGTTTGTCAAGATTAACAAATCGGAAACTGTATTTTCGATTAGCATCTAAAGCAAGAAACTCTCTATATCGTGTGCACAGGAATTCAACAAAAAATGTTTTTCCGTTTCCCGGCTCTCCAACAAGTACAAATGCCATTTCCGCAGATGAGCCGTTTTCAGCCGCGTCTTTAACATAAGATACAAAGCTGTTGATCTCGTCGTACATCCCTATAACGGGCTTTTTTCCTGTACGGAAAATGCTGAAATCATAAGTTGTTTTGCCGTTGACTACAACTTTATCAATCGGGCTTTCCAAAATCATCCGCGCTACGCCTTGGAACGCATTTTCAAATACCCGTTCTTTCTTTTTAACTGCTGTCAAGTGCTGAAGCAGACCGCCAAGGTTCTGTGAACCCATATTTATTCCTCCCGAAAGCGTCAATGTTTATGTAAAATGCACGCTTGTTGGAGATATACGATTACTCAGCGGGAAATATTATGATAAATATTTTACTTGCGGAATTTTTGTTGACAAATGCAAATATTATGCAGCCATGTAGGAGTAAATGAATCAGCACAAATTTAAGACATAAAAAATAACTCAATTACGAATAACCGCGCACACACTGCGCAATCTCTTTCATTACCTCTAACCCACCTGAGCTTTGCAGCAGATTACCTGTAACAATTATATCCGCGCCTGCGTCAAGTTTCTCAAGCGCTGCAGCTTTGTCTCTGATTCCGCCGCCTACTATGATAGGAATATCAACGCAGGAGCGTACCGCTTTTATCATTTCTGGCGGAACAGTGAGCGTGGCTCCGCTTCCTGCTTCAAGATATATCATGTGCATTCCAAGATACTGAGCGGCGAGAGCGTGCGCGGCGGCAATGCCCGGTTTGCCGCGGGGTAATGGGCGTGTGTCGCTCATAAATTCTACCGACGTTACAGCGCCCGATTCTACAAGCATGTAGCCTGTAGCTATGGGCTCTAAGCCGTATTGACGGATGATAGGAGCGGCCTTTACATGTTCACCGATTAAGTTTACAGGATTTCTACCGGAGATAAGCGATAAGTAAAGCAACGCGCTTGCGTGTTTTGACAATTGAGTAGAATCGCCGGGGAAAAGAATCACCGGAATATCTACCGCTTCGCGTAAGTGTTTGACAAATTCATCTGTATGATTTGTATGTAAAAGACTGCCGCCAACAAGAAGCGCAGACACGCCGTTTTCCTCTGATGAACGCGCCGTGGCCGCGGCCTGCTCAATAGTAAAATCGTCAGGATCAAGCAGAACCCAATGAGCGCGCTGACCCTTTTGTTTAGCCTCAATAATTTTACTGCGAACAGGAGCGTTTATCATGATTTGCGTTCTGCTTTCTCCGAAAGGATTTTTTCTACATCACTCAATGCTTCAGAAAGTTTTGTCGGATCCTTACCGCCCGCCTGCGCGCGCGTAGGCGTTCCGCCTCCGCCGCCTCCGGCGCGTTTAGCCGCTGTCCTTACAAGATCACCGCAGTTTACGCCAAACTCCGCTACCGCCTGGTCACCTGCGCCGGCGGCAAACATAACTCCGCCGCTTACTTTTGCGCCTATTACTATCACTACGTCAACATACTCTTTTTTACTGCGAAGTTTATCCGAAACAGCGTCAATAATACTGTTAAAAGAGTCTTTGTCAAGCTCGCCCATATCCTTTACGGCAAAGGGAAGCGCGATTCCATTGTGAAGCGCGTCATTAAGCAGCTCCTCTATCGTATCGGCAGCTTTGGCGGCAGACAAACTTTTCACTTTGCTTTCTAACTCTTTGACTGTGTCAAGAATACCCTGCGCTCTTTCGGTTAATTTATCCTGTGATGTTTTAAGCATCAGCGCAAGTGTGGAAGATGCTTTTTCTTTGTCAATAAGATATTGAACCGCGGCGGCTCCTGTTATCGCGGTTATACGGCGCACGCCGGCAGAGATACTCTCTTCGCCGAGGATGTGGAACAAGCCGATTTCGCCCGTGTGCGACACGTGTGTTCCGCCGCATAACTCTTTGGACTTATCGTCAATCGTTACCACTCTGACCTTGTCACCGTACTTCTCACCAAAAAGCGCTGTAGCTCCTTCCGCTTTTGCGGCGGCTGTATCTTTCAACTCGGTTGTTACTTTAGAATTATTCATTATCCAATTGTTGACAACTGTTTCTACTTTAGCAATATCATCAAAAACCAACCCTCTAAAGTGAGTAAAGTCAAAACGCAAGCCGGTATGATCAACCCGTGATCCCGACTGCTGTACATGGTCACCCAAAACGCTGCGCAGAGCAGACTGCAAAAGGTGAGTTGCCGTGTGATTTCTGCGCGTAGCAATACGCTGCGCATTGTCAACGCTTGCTGTTAATGATTTTTTCAAATCATCATCAGACAACACGCTGTTTGACTTAACACGATGTATAACAAGATCATTCCACTTAAAAGTATCCTCAACAACCGCTTCTTTTCCTGACGAGGTGACCAAAATACCTTTATCTCCCATTTGTCCACCAGATTCGGCGTAGAAAGGCGTCTTATCAAGGATTAAAAGATATACAGGCGATCCGCTCTCATCGCTTACTGCTTTATAACGGCATACGTTCACACTTGCGCTGTCATTATCATACCCTAAAAATTCCGTTCCGCAAACTTCACGTAAAGTCGTCCACCCTTCGGGAGTCAACCCATCCTCATTGCCTTTGCGCGCTTCACGGGCGCGCTCTTTTTGCTGACCCATTAACTTTTCGTAACCGGCTTCATCAACGCTTAACCCTTTTTCAGACGCCATGAGACGGGTAAGATCCATAGGAAAGCCGTACGTATCATAAAGCGCAAATACATCCGCTCCGCTGAGCATTTTTTTGCCTTTTTCGGCGGATGATGATACCATCCCGCTAAACTTCTCTATACCCTGTTCAAGCGTCGCGCCAAATCTCTCCTCTTCAGAACGGATCACCTCTTCAAGATACATCCGCCGCTGCGCGATTTCAGGAAAAGCGCTGCCCATATTGTCAATAATGACAGGTATCAATTTGTAAAGGAACGGCTCTTTAAAACCAATCTCACGGCCAAACCTGTAAGCTCTGCGCAAAAGACGTCTAAGCACATAACCCCGCCCCTCATTAGACGGAAACGCGCCGTCAGTCACGGCAAAAACAAGCGCTCTTATGTGATCGGCGATAACACGAAACGGAGTGCCTGCTTCACCGCCATCATAAGGAATTCCTGTCATCTTAACAAGTTCTTTAATGATAGGCTGAAAAAGATCAGTATCATAATTAGACTCCACACCCTGAATCACAGATACTATACGCTCAAATCCCATCCCTGTGTCAACATGTTTTGCCGGAAGCGGAGTGAGTGATCTATCCTTTTCACGATTGTACTGGATGAAAACCAAATTCCAAAGTTCACGATACCGCGCATTCTCTCCGTTGACGCCTTCAACAGGATCATTATAAGTACTCTCACGCGTCGCTTCGTCCCCTATGTCAAAATGAATCTCTGAACAGGGGCCGCACGGACCAGTCTCACCCATCTCCCAAAAGTTGCTTTTGTCACCAAAGCGCATGATCCGGTTGTGAGGAATATCCGTCTCTGTTTTCCAAATCTGCTCCGCCTCGTCGTCGCCGTCGTGAATCGTCGCAAAGAGACGGTCTTTTGGAAGTTTCCACACTTTTGTAAAAAGTTCCCAAGCCCATACGATCGCTTCTTTTTTGTAGTAGTCGCCAAATGACCAGTTGCCAAGCATCTCAAAAAATGTGTGGTGATAGTGATCTCTTCCTACTTCTTCAAGATCATTATGTTTGCCTGACACGCGCATACACTTTTGAGAGTTTGCCGCTCGTTTTAATCCTTTTGGATTATCGCCCAAAAATATGGATTTGAACTGATTCATACCCGCATTTGTAAAGAGAAGCGTGGGATCGTCCTGCGGAACAACCGGAGCGCTTGATACTGTTGTATGGCCGCGATCGGCGAAGAATTTGATAAATTCGCCGCGAATTTCGTTTGACGTTTTCATTTTGTGATTTGTACCTGTTTTAACTGTGATCGTGCCTGTGCACGTTTTTTTGGTAACTTGAAATTTTTACGCCAGCTCTTCTTCCGGTTCCTCTGCGTCAACGGATACCGGAACATCGCCGCGTCTTTTTGCCGCTGCTTTTTCTCTTACTTTTGTCTCTATTTT
>Ga0123353_10007808_pt1 | contig 14526 bp, 11 predicted proteins | sample TergutLab28metaG_3_FD_92763 | JGI IMG/M metagenome (GOLD analysis project Ga0123353, IMG submission 92763) | Labiotermes labralis P3 segment gut microbial communities from Petit-Saut dam, French Guiana - Lab288 P3 | ecosystem: Host-associated > Arthropoda: Insects > Digestive system > Gut ... | reverse complement strand
GTCGTGGTCACCCTCGGGTTGGCCCTGGCCGGAGGGGGCCTGCTGGCGCTGGGCACGGTGCACGCCGACACCGGTTACGGGAACGTGTGGTGGCGGCTGGTGGTCGTCGGCACCGGCTTCGCTCTGACCCTGTCCCCGCTGACGGGCGCCGCCATCCAAGCGGTCAGCCGGCAGGAAGGCGGACTCGCGTCGGGCATCAGCAGCACCACCCGGCAGATCGGCGCGGTGCTCGGCGTGGCGGTGCTCGGAGCCGTCGTCCGCAGCCGGCAGTCCGGCGGTGCCTCCTTCGAGAACGGCCTCGACAGCGCCTTCCTCGCTGCAGGCACCGTCACGTTGGCCACCGCCGTGTTCACCGGCCTGTGGCTGGCCAGGTCCGAGCCCGCGGACGACCCGGCGAAGCCGCACCGGTCCACCGACCCGCACGCGGTCACCACGTCGAACGAGGTGTCCGCGGACAGCCGTTGACCGTCCACCGGCCGCGCCAGGCGATCCACGCACACCGGATCACCATGGCGGGGCCGGGCGGTGACGGGGCCGGGCGGACTGCTCGGAATCAGGAAGTCGCGGACGAAGCCGTCACTGCGGCGGTCGCAGGCTCAGGACGAGGTCGCGGGGGAGGCCGTGGGTGTCGTGGAGGTAGTGGAAGTCGTCCTCGCTGAGCGGGCCGCGGAACCGGCGGCCCGACAGGACCTTCCGGCCGCGCTCCAGGAGGAGGCCGAAGCGGCGCTCCTCCTCCAGCAGGACCTGCCGCACCACGTCCGGTTCCAGGTCCTGGCGGAAGCGGTCGAGGGTGTGCCGCAGCAACTCCTCGGGCAGGTCCCCGAGTTCGCGCTGCGGGTCGTCCCTGCCCAGCACGGTGAGCACGCGCCGCACCAGCCGGCGCAGCACGTAACCGCGGCCGGTGTTGGAGGGGCGGACGCCGTCGCCGATGACGACGACCGACGAGCGCAGATGGTCGCAGACCAGGCGCAGTGACGGTTCGTCGAGCTGCCACAGGGGCGGGACGAGCCGTCGCCACGGGTCGAAGACGTCGCATTCGAAGACCGACGACCGGCCCAGGAGCAGGGACTGCAGCCGCTCCAGGCCGAGCCCGGTGTCGACGTTGCGCTGGGGGAGGGGGACGAGCGTGCCGTCGTCGAGCCGCCGGTAGCGCATCATCACGTGGTTCCACACCTCCACCCACCGGTCGTCCCGGGTGGGGGTGGACTGCGGCGGGGTGTCGCCCGTCCACAGGAAGATCTCGGAGTCCGGGCCGCACGGGCCGGTCGGGCCGTTGGACCACCAGTTGTCCTCGACGGTGAGCTCGACCGGCACCCCGTGGTCCTGCCACAGCTCCAGCGAGCCGGTGTCCGGGCCGACCTGCTCGTCGCCGCCGAAGACGGTGACGTGGAGCAGGCCCGGATCGACGCCGAACCCGTCGGTTAGCAGCCCGTAGCCCCAGTCGAGGCTCTGCGTGCCCTCGTAGTCGCCGAGCGACCAGGTGCCGAGCATCTCGAAGACGGTCAGGTGGGTGCGGTCGCCGACCTCGGAGAGGTCCGTGGTGCGCAGGCAGCGCTGCACGTCGACCAGCCGTCTGCCGAGCGGGTGCGGGCGACCCTCCAGGTAGGGCGTCAGGGAGTGCATGCCCGAGGTGGTGAACAGCACCGGGTCGCCGGGTGGGGGCAGCAGCGTCGAACCGGGGATCCGGCGGTGGCCGCGCTCCTCGTAGTACTCGATGAAGGTGCGGACGATCTGGTCGGTGTTCATGGGGGTGGCTCCTTCGCGTGCGTGCCGGGACGGCGCCGGACAACGGATCCACGCGATCATCGGAACCGAGGAGGGAAACCCCTCGAAGCCACCACCGGCGGACCGTTTCCGGTCGCCGGGGGAACTTGGACGTACGACGTCAGGCGGCGGCAACCGGCGAGCTGGTCGCTCGCGCGGTCGCGGTGGTACCTCGGCCTGTGACGTTCATACCGCCGAGGCTAACGCGCCGCCTGTCCCCGGGGCACGCGATTTTGTACGGACTCCCCGCCCGTGCCGGGCGTTCGGTATCCGTCACACGCCGGCCAGGGTGAGGATCCGGTGCATGTGTGCGAGCGGAAGGTTGGGGTTGCCGGCTGCGGCGGCCGCGACGTACTCCGAAGAGTCGGCGAGCAGTCGGGTCAGTTCGCCGGGCGAAGTCCGGGGTGAGCCGCGATCAGGCGGCGCACCGTCTCATCAGGGTCGGCGGCCAGGCGACGGAGGAGTTCCACTGGGAGGTCGGCGTCGCGCGGGGCCAGCTGTCGCATCCTCGGATCGGGATCGGTGGCCAGGCGCCGAAGGGTGTCCACGGGGAGGGGGAAGTCATCTGCCGGGCGCCAACTGGTCTTCTTCTCCGGGCGGTATCCGCGGTCGATGCGTTCGGCGGTGGCGGGGTCGATCCGCTCGCGGGCGTGGAGGGCCATGGTCGTGCGGACGCTGCTGTCGTCGTCCTCGAGCAGCCGGGTCACCGCCTGAGAAGGCAGGCAGTCCGACATCGCGGCGGAGGCGCGGAAGCAGACGTACGGCGCGTCTACGTGGGGCAAGGGATCGGCGGTCACCCAGGGAAGGCGCAGCGTTCGCAGCTCCAGGCGCGCCAGGTCGCTCATGAGCTGCCGTTCGAGATCGCCCCCGTCAAGGACGCCGACGTGGGTCGCCGGCCAGTCCGCCGGGGGCGCCTCGGACGTGATCTGTGCGTGGATCGCGGCGCGCGTCGTCTCCGGAGTGTCCTGGCGGGCGAAGACGCGCAGCCTGACACGCGCATGGGGGTCTTCGGCGAGTCTGTCGCGCAGCGGCGCGGGGAGGTCGGGGTGGTCAGCGAGTTCCCGCCGGACCTCGTGGTCCGGGTCGTCGGCCAACAGGCGTGCCGTGTCGGTGTCCAGCGTGCAGTGGCGCACGGCTCCGGCGCGCGTGACAGGGTCGGCCAGCAGCGACGGGAGCAGATCGGCGGGTGGGACGGGATGGGGGAGCCGACGATAGTAGGTGGCGCAGGCCGCGGCGCGTACCGTGCCGTCGGGATCCGTCAGCAGGCTGCGGTGCACCGGTTCGGGAGCCTGTGTCCACCACGCGGCGAGTGTCGCCCGGATCTTCGGGTCCCGGTCTGCCGCCAGCCGGGCGCGCAGATCGGCCGGCGCATGGTCGTTTTCCGCCAGCCACTCGCGCACCTGCGGGTCGGGGTCGTCGAGCAGCCGCTCGAACAGCTCTCGCGGCGCGTCCCCTGCTCCGGCCACGACTGCCGCTCGTATCGCCGGGTCCGGGTGTTCGGCGAGCCTCATCCGAAAGGCGTGCGGGATGCTGCGGTTGAGGGCGAGCGAGTGCACGAGCCAGTGGTCGTCGGCGGTGATGATCTCGACGATCATGTCGTCGGTCAGGTCCGGGCGTTGGGCAACTCTGCCAAGGCCCTTGCGGTAGGACAAGAGGCGCCGGACGTACTCGGGCGGCAGGGCGGGATTCCCCGCGAGTCGTTCCACCACCTTGCCGAGGTGGGCCGGCGCCGGCGTGATGTCCGACAAGGCAGGCGACCTCCTGGTCGATGCGCTGACCGCACAGTCTCCCTGCGGCATCACCGTCGGTGAACGGCCCGATAGTCGTGGTACTCGTCACAGACGATGCTCTCATTGACCCAGCGCCCGGGGTCTGCGGCGAGTTCCCGCTCTGCCGTCCGAAGGGCTTCCTCGGGGGTGGGCAGGACGGCGATGACGCGTCCCCACGCCTCGTCATCCGGATCCAGCGGCGGAAACTCGGTGATGTCGAGGAGGATGTCGGTGCCGACGTCCTCGACCTCGCTCAGGTAGATGCTGACGCCTGCCGGGCCCGGGCAGAGGCAGACCCAGCGAAGCCCGGAGCCGTGATCGTTCGTGATGGCGCCGAGGAACTGCTCGATCTGCTTGCCGCGCCGAAGAGCGCCAAGAGCGAAGGCGGGGTCGAGATGGCGCATGGTCCTCCCTCCGCCGACGGTGGTCGGCAGAATAACTCAGGTCGACACGACGAGGTGCGGCTGTCCGGCCCGGCGGGGACCGTGAGGAAGACCCGCCACCGAAGTCCCCTGCGGCCGCGCCGGACGGCACAGCGGACGGCCCGCCGGGTTGCGGCGGGCCGTCCTGGTGGTGGGCCGGCTGTGGGTCAGCCGTCGCTGTCGGAGCCGGGGAGGTAGGCCCCGGGCACCTGGGACGGGGCGTAGATCTTCGAGTCACCGGGGTACGGCTTGGTCCACCCGGTCGCCTCGTACCAGCTGAAGCGGCTCATCTGCGCCGGCGGTGCGGAGTCGACCTTGGAGCCGTCCCCGACGAACGGCTGCGCCGCCTTCCACTTCTGCCACTGCGCGGCCACGTTGCGCTGCGCGGAGGGGACTGCGGCCGTGGTCGGCGCGGGGGCCGCGGCCGGGTCCTGCGTCGCCGGGGTGTCGGCGCCGCACGACGGCGGGGTGGACAGACCCAGGGTCAGCGACGTGCGGTTGGGCACGACGTTGAACGGCGTGTAGTCGGGGGTCTTGGTGAACGCCCCGCTCATCGGGCTCGCCGCGGCGTCCAGCTGGTTCAGCGGGTGGATGCCGAGGATCTGCTCGATGGTGCGGATCATGGTCGCCTGGGTGTAGTAGTGGCTGTCCACCGTGCCGTGCTGCGCCCAGGGGCTGATGATCTGGACCGGGGCCCGGTGCCCGTCGACGTGGTCGAGACCGGCCTGGGAGTCGTCCTCGACCACGAAGATCGCGGACTGCTTCCAGTACTTGCTGTGCGACACGGTGTCGACCAGCTTGCCCACGGCCAGGTCGTTGTCCGCGACCTGGGCGGGCCCGGTGACCGGACCGCCGGTGTGGTCGTCGGGCAGCCACATCATGTTCAGGTTCGCAGGGCCGTTCTTCTCGAAGTCCTGCTTCCAGATCTGGTACCGGTAGTTGTCCGGGATGGACAGGTCGCCGCCCGGGAAGCCGTGCACCGAGATGTCGTTGAGCGAGGGGATGTCCACGTTCGAGTACATCGGGTACGCGGTGGTCGCCGTGGGGTCGCTCGCCATGTTCTTGCTGTCGCAGTACAGGTTCTGCCAGGACGCCGCGGCCGGCTTGTTGTTGGACTGCATCTGGTACTCGCCGAAGTCCCGTGCCGTCTTGCCGGCCGCCTGGGCACCGGTCCAGATGAACCCGGAAGCCTGGTGGCCGAGCACGTCGTTGTAGCTGTCGTAACTGCGCTGGTACTCACCGGCCGTGGACTCGGTGTACTCCGGGTCGTCGGCCTGCATCAGCCAGCTGTGGCCCTCGGCCGAGTTCGTCGCCGGGTCGTAGAAGTTGTCGTACAGCCCGAACTGCTGCGCCAGCGCGTGCTGGTTCGGCGTGACGTTCGCCCCGTAGTCGGTCAGCGACGGGTCGCCGTTGCCCTGCGGCATGTCGCCGTAGACCTGGTCGTAGGTCCGGTTCTCCTTGACGATCAGGTACACGTACTTGATCGTCGACGGGTCACCGATCTTCACCGGGACCGGCACCGGCGCCACGTTCGGGTTGCCGTTGCTCTGCTTGACCGAGTTGCCGATCCAGCCGTTCTGGGCGAACACCTTGGCGGTGTAGCCCTTGATGGCACCGTCGTTGGGCAGGGTGAACCGGGTCAGGCTCGACGTCGTGTCGTGGCTGTTGTGCCTGCTGGTGTTGCGCAGGGCGTCGATACCGCGGGTGTTGGAGACGACAACGTTGTCACCATCGGCCGCGATCTCTGCGGGGTAGTAGTCGGTCGGGAGCAGGCCGACGTAGGCGACCGGCTCACGCGCGGAGGTGTACTTGTAGACGGCCACCGCGTTGGCCCGGCCGAGCGTCACCAGCAGGTGGCCGTCGTCGGTGAGCGTCACCGCGTTCGGGTCGTAGCCGACCGAGGCGTCCGGCCACGGCTGCGTCGCGATGGTCTGCACGACCTTGTCGCCGGTGGTGTCGATGACGGACACGGTGTTGCTGTTCGTGTTGGTGACGAACACCGCCCCGCGCTTCGCGTACACCGCGGTCGGGTGCAGGCCGACGTCGATGCTCGTCGCGGCGGCGGACGGGTGCGCCAGGTCGATCACGCTGACCGTGCCGGTGGTGCTGCCCGCGTTCGGGTCGGCCGGCACCGCCGTGCCGTACGAGTTCTGCGTGGGCTCGGCCGGGGCGGTCGAGTCGCTGATGTCCCAGCCGCTGAGCTGCAGGAGCGAGTCGCCGTAGTTCGCGGTGACGTTCAGCCGGTAGTAGCTGTACGCGGTGGAGTTCTTGAAGGTGTAGCTCTTGGTGACGTACCGCGAGTCGAAGCGCTGCCCCGTGCGCTTGTCCAGATCGGTCCAGGTGCTGCCGTCGTTCGACCCCTGCAGGGTGAAGTCCTTGGGGTCGCGGCCCGGCGAGTCGTTCGCGGAGGTGAGCGAGTACTGCACGACCGCCTTGGGCTTGGCCAGCTGGTAGGTCACCCAGCCGGTCGGGTTGTGCGCCAGCCACTTGGTGGACGGATCGTGGTCCTTGAGGTTCGCGGCGACCTCGTTCGGCGGGTTCTCGTCGCTCGAGCTGACCGTGCCGACCTGGTCGAGCAGGGTGCCGGGCATGGGCTTGGCCGGACGGCCGCCCTCGTTGCTGACATACAGCTTGGACCCGACCTGGACCATGCCCCGCGGGGCGGTGCCCACGGGCCAGCTCTGCTGGACGGCCCCGGTGGCCGCGTCGATGGCCACCACGCGGTTCTGGCCGTTGACGGCGGCGTACGCGGTCCTGCCGTCGGCCGAGAACACCGGCGCGGCGGACAGCGCGTGCTTCGAACCCTGTGCCGGAATGCTGACGGTCGTCGGGTTGGCGAGGCTGCCGTCCGCGTTCACGGTGAACTTCGTGTAGCCGTCGGTCCGGCCCAGCCACAGCTGCGAACCGTCGGGCGAGTACGTCGGGCCTTCCTGACCCACGTCGCCGCCGCTGACCCGCAGGTCCGACTGGTCGTTGTTGCCGACGTACTGCTGCACCTTGTAGGTCTTCAGGTCCACGATGGCGAGGATCTGCCCGCCGTCGGTGAGCGAGGCCGCGAGGTGGGTGCCGTCCGGGCTCACCGAGGACGACATGATCTTGCCGTAGGGGATGACCAGGCGCTGGCCGATCGGCTTGATGTACTGGTCGCTGGAGACCATCAGGCCCTGGTCGGTCGTCTGGCCGACCTGGGCGAAGCCGAACTGGTCGGTCTGAGCGAACGCGACGCCGGTGCCCGTGGCCACGGCGACAACGGCTGCCACCGTCACCACCGTCCTGCGCCCCATGGCTCCGGCGAGTGGGCCCCTGCGGGCCCTCACGCGTCGTTGACGTACTACCTGCATGTAGCTTCCCTTCACGCTTTGTTGGGAGCAGTCCAACCACGCCGTCGAACTACCAGGTCGTGGTCCCCGTCCAGCGCCGGGTCGACCGCATCCGCCAATCCCGCACAGGCCACGACGCGGAAACCTAGGGAGGCGAAGTGACGCTCCCTGGGCATGCAGGCAAACTTCCAAGGAAGGCGTGACGGCATGTGCCGCGCCCGGTAGGGGTGCCTTTTGCGGTGAATTCGGAGAGTGTCGCCTGCGGTGACGACCGCGGGCATGCGGTATCCACTGGGTGGCGGATGCACCGAGCCATTCCAACGTCACGGACCACAGCCCGAGTTGGAATGGGCCGGCGCCCCGGGAGCCGCGCGGGTGCACGGTGGCGATGTACCGGTCCGCCGACCCCGAGCCGGGCGATCAGTCGCCGGGCCTGCCTGAACATGCTTCAGGACACCACTGCTGAACTGGTGTTGCGCGTGAGGTGGCACTGGTGAACCGAGGGCACGGAGGGCGGAGTGCCGCGAGGGACGTGGCCGCAGGATGCCCCGAAGGTCCGCGGCGGCACCGCGCCCCGTCCGGTGGCCTCCCGAACCGGCCTGCCCCGTGTGGACATTGTCCGTGAATCTCGATATACCGTCCGGGAACTCTTCCCCAATTCGCGCCCCGCGCTGCCGCATCCGGAGGTCCGCTTGTTTTCCTCGGTCGCTAGGGAAAGAAGGGACGTGTGGCGAACGATTTCCGGCCTCGCTGCTCCTCTTTTTGTGGCCGAGTCCCTCAATTTCGCTGTCCAGCTGGGAATTGTCGCCATCATGGGGCGCATGGGGGGACAGGCGATGTACCTGCGCTCCCTGTATCAGCCCGTCGGTCTCATCGTCCTCGCGCTGAGCGTGGGCTTCGCGGTCTGCAACCAGGTCGCCGCCGCGGTCAGCAAGGGGGCCGGGCGCCCCCGGGACGTCATGGCGAACTCCGCCAGCCTGGCCAGGGTCTGGCTCGTGCTCGGCGCGGCCGTGTACCTGGTCCTCGCGGTCGCGGCCCCCTCCCTGACCGGCCTCCTCCATGTGGACGCCCAACTGCGGGGCACCTTTGCCTCCTTCCTGCGCTGGACCTGCGCCGCCGGTCTGCTGGCCGTCGGGGCGGAACTCTGCGCGGCCGGCCTGCGCGGCTACGGCTACGTGCGTCAGGCCACCGTCCTGGTCGTCTGCACCGCGAGCGTGCGGATCGGCCTCGTCGCCGGCCTCGGACTCGGTGCCGGCATCGGGATCGCGGCGGTGCCGATCGCCGAGGCGACAGCGGGTGCGACCGGCCTGACCATGGGCCTGGTGCTGCTGCGCCGGACCGAACTGTGGCATCCGCCGGCCGTCCGGATCTGGCGGCGCGAGGTGCTCACGGACCTGCGCCGTATCGGTGCGCCCATCGCCATGTCCTTTCTGGTGATCGCGGCGTACAACATCGCGGTCATCGGCGTTCTCGGGAGCTATGGGGAGAACGCCGTGGCCGGGTTCTCGGTCGCTTCCACGCTGCAGAACATCGTGCTGCTGCCCGGCACGGTCCTGGGCACGGCCACGGCGATCACCATCAACCAGCAACGCGGGGCGGGCGAATGGCGGCGGATTCCCGCATCGATGCGCGGTGGCATCGAGGTCACGGTCGTGACCTACGTGGTGGTCGCGGTGCTGGTGTGGTCGGTGCACGACCCGCTGGCACGGCTGATCGGCGGCGACGCCGGGGTGGCCGCGGCCGCGGGCGGCTATCTGGGCGCGGTGGCGCTCACCTATGCCGTCCAGGGACCCGTGCTCGCGTCGCTGACCGTCATGGAGGAGACCGGCGGCGGCTTGAGGGCCATCGTGCTCAACGCCGTCTACTTCGGCCTGATCGTCGCGGTCAGCGCGGCGGCGGCACACGCCGCCGGCAGCGCGGACGGCTTCTACGAGGCGGTGGCGTACTGCAATCTGATCGGGGTGACGGTGCCGCTCGTCGCCGTACGGCACATACGGAGGCTGTCGGCCAGGGGCAGCGCTCTGGCCGCTGCCGCGACCGGCTGACCCTATTTCTTGGTGCGTCGGCGGCCGGCTCTCGCGATGTCGTGGTAGGCGTCGGCGAGACGGCAGAGGTATTCGGTGTCGCTGCCCATGTCGTCGCCGCCCGAGGCGCTGTTCGCGGCGGAAAGCAGCGGCGTGCCTTCTTTGCGGGCTTGCAGGGCTGCTGCGATCTTGGCGGCTTCTCTTCGGTCGTCCCCGATCCCGCCGGAGGGGGGTTCGTCGACGGGGAGATAGGGGCGAATCGCCAGCAGGCCGTCGCGGATCTCGATCACCCGCCGGTAGAGCTGCAGCCGCGTCGGGAAGAGCGTGTTGCCCTGCAACAGGCCCGGGGGTTGCAGCGCGATGGCGGGTTCGGCCCGGTAGAGGGCGGACCACAGCGGGCCGAGCCGCCGGTAGCGCCGGTAGCGTCGCACCCACTCGGCGATCGCCGGCGTGGCGACCCCGACGAGTACCAGGAGGTGGGCCGTCGTCGGCAGGGCCTTGCTCATCAGGTAGCCCCGTCCCGACGCGAAGTCGATCGGGGCGCGGGCGGAGATCGCCACGACGGTCTTGCTGGTCAGATAGCAGGCCGCCGCGCCGACTCCGGCGACGACCAGGCCGAGACCGGTGCGGAGTGCCGTGTCCGGCGCCTTGAGCGCGTCCCGCAGGCAGAGCCGTGCGATGACGGTGTACTCGGGCAGCAGCGCCACGGCGTAGGCGATGCAGTACTCCATGACCCACGGCGACTGCGGGTACAGGTCCGGTGTGAGGGCGAACAGGAGGCACATCGCGGCTCCGGCGAGGACCACCCACGCCGTGTGCCCGCGTGCACGTGCGCCGTCGCCGCGCAGCCGCAGCAGGATCTGCGCCCCTGCCCACGCGGCGGCGAGCATGGCGAGGTGGCCGACGAGCCGCTCGACGCCGGCCAGGCCCACGGCGGGGGTGAAGGTGAGGGCGGCGGGAGTGAGCGCCGTCTGCGAGACGGCGAGGCCGAGCACGCACAGGCGCACCAGCCGGCGGCCGGGCGCGGGTCCCGGCCGCAGCCACAGCAACATCCCCCAGGCGATCAGGGCCGGAGCGTAGTTCCGCACCGTTTCACCCACGGCCGTGACCGTTCTCCAGGGCGGATCGCAGCAGGCCCGTGACGGAGTCGTCGTGACGCGCCGGGCGGACGTGCTGGCCGAGTAAGGACGCCAGGAACTCCGCCTCCTGCTCCTCGACGCTGGAATAGCCGGTGCGGCCCAACACCCGGCGGACCATGGCCGGGTCGAGGCTGGGCAGGAGGAGCCGCGCCTGCTCGGCGGGGCTGAGCGCGACCGGGAAGTGGTCGCACAGGATGTGCCCGATCTCGTGCAGCACGATGTGGTCCTGGTGGGGCACGGTGGTGTGCTGCTCGTACGCGATCAGGTCGGCGGTGTCGGTCGCGATCCACAGCCCGCAGACGTCGAACAGGTCGGGCACGGGCAGGCGCTTGATCGGCCGCCCGCGCCGCGCACCCAGTTCGGCGCACAGCGTCGGGACGTCGAACGGATCCGGCAGTCCCAGATCCCGGAGCACCGCGGCGCAGCGGCGCCGCACCTTCCGCCGGCTGGCCCCGTTCATCGGTCCGTGTCGCCCGGGGGGTCGGGAAGTCCTTCGAGTTCGCGGACGCGGTCGACCATGTCGCTGATCGCTTCGAGGCTCTTCGTCGACAACCCGCGGGCCCGGAGGGCGATGTGCCGCACCGGCGCGTCGCGCAGCGCGCTGAGCAGGGCGAGTTCGGCGTCGATGCGCTCGGCTTCCGCGTCGTCGAAGAAGTACGCCGGAGGGACGCCGAAGAACCCTGCGAGCGCTTCGAGGTGACGCTTGGTCGGGTTGTCGCGGATGCCTTTGCGCAGCTGCCACAGGTACGTCGCCGAGATGGTGGGGCCGCCCTGGGCCTTGATGGCTTCGGCGACCTCGTCGAACGTGTATTCGTCGCCGTCCGCGGGACGTACCGCGCCGAACAAGTGGTCCAGCTTCGTCGCCAGAGCGCCTTTGGCGGTGCCGTCTGCCATGCCCGCATCCTACCGGGCAACTGATGTGAAGATGAATCGCCCATCTGATTCACCTCAGTTGACGCACCCCGTCGCCCCCGTTACCGTCTTTGCCGTCCCGGCTCATCGCCTGGGCGGCTTCCGGGCACCGTTTGCCCGGTGCCGGCGTGCCCCTGCTTTTCCTTGCGGGACAACGCAGTTGACGGTGGAGGAGAAATACCGTGCGACCTCGGAATGTGCTTGCTCCCGGCGCGTTAGCCGACGCGCTGACGCTGATCCCCGCCGGCCGCCACCACGACGGGTGGCTGCGGATCCTCCGGATCGACCGCATCGAGAGCTGCTAGTGCTCCGACCGGAAGGTTGGCCGGGGCCTGGGGCCCGGGGGGGCCGGCCGCTGGCGCACCTTCCGGTCGGTCAACCCCTGTTGCCCGTCGAGCGGCGCTCTGCCGCACCGGAACAAGCCGAGGGAGACCGCGTTGATGAAGAAGGTTGCCGCCGTGAGTGCGGCCGTTGTGCTGGGTTGGGGACTGGGAACGACGCCGGCGAACGCCGCGTCGGAGTACGTGCACTTCCGGAACGTGGCCATGAAAGAGTGCCTGGACTACCGGGCCGACTACGGGCCTTACGCGACCGGGTGCAACGGGGGCGCGTACCAGACCTGGCTGATCAACAAGACGGCCGTCCAGCTCTCCGAACTGCGCCAGAACGCGGGCGACCGCCTGTGTCTGGTCGCCCGCAACGGCCTGGCGACGATGAAGCCGTGCTCGTCGAGCGACCCGGCAGCCCTGTGGGTTCTGGCCCCCACGACCGCGGGCTTCGAACTGATCAACAATGTGACCGATACCTGTCTCGGCGAGGGGCTGGGCGACGTCCACAAGGTCCAGCTCGTCAAGTGCACGGGTGGCAACTCCCAGCAGTGGCAACTCGAATCCTGACCGTTCGACGCCTCGTGAGTGGTGAGGACGGTCGGAACCGTCGTAGCCGCTCACGGGGCACCCGGTGCTCCGACCGGGAAGGTGGCTCTGCGCTGCGCCGCAGGTGCCCGTACGGCCACCGGAATTCCTGGTGGCTTTCACACCTGCCGGACCAACTCACAGGCTTCCTCGGGGGAATCCCATGCACCGTTCCATCGCGTCCGCTGCCGCAGCCGTCGTCCTCGCCGCCACCCTTGTGGCGTGCGGCGGTTCGGGCGGGGGCAACGCCGACGACTCTCACTCGAAGAGCCCGGGCTCCGGCTTCGGCCTCAATCCGGGCGCGGAGCAACCCACGGACGACACGTCGAGCGACCTGCCCGTCCCGGACCCCACCACCACGCGGCCGACCGTCGGCAAGCTCGGGGACACCCTCACCCTGGAGGGCTCGCCCGGGACCAGCGTCGGCACCGTCCTGGTCGACATCACCCTGAACAAGTACGAGGACCACGCCCAGCCGACCATCGGCTACTTCGGGGCCCCCGACGGACAGCGCCTGGTCGCGGCGCAGTTCACGATCACCGGCAAGGGCGACACGCCCTACTCCGACAGCACCGGGTACGTGGGAGCGAGAGTCGTCGACGACCAGGGGCAGGTGCACAACTCCAAGCCCGGCACCCCCACCGTGGGCAGCTCCTTCCCCCTCATCCTGAGCGTCCAGCCCGGCGAGAAGGCCACCGGCTGGGTGATCTTCAACGTGCCGAAGGACGCGAGGATCACGGGCGTCCGGTGGGTGATGGACCCGATCGCAGAGGGCTTCGGGGACAGCAAGCCGGAAGGCACCGGCAGGTGGAGCCTCAACTGACCGCCCGTGGGCGGGCAGGGATTCCCCGGCCCCGAGCGCGCCTACACCGAGGACCGGGGCGCCGCCGTCCCGGACGGCCGCCCGCTCGCGACGCCGGGGAGTGCGTGCTCGCACCAGATGACCTTGCCCTGCGTCGTTTGCCGGGTCCCCCATCGGTCAGCCAGAGCCGCGACGAGCAGCAAGCCCCGACCACCCTCGTCGAAGACGCGGGCCCTGCGCAGATGCGGCGCGGAACTGTTGGCATCGGACACTTCGCAGATGAGTGTCCGATCGAGCACGATACGGAGCCTGATCGGGGTTGCCCCGTACCGGACGGCATTGGTGACCAGCTCGCTGACGACCAGTTCGATGACGAAAGCCAGCTCGCCGACACCCCAGACCGCCAGTTGACGGACGACATCGGTACGGATCCGGGCCACTGCCGCCGGATCCGAGGGCACATCCCACGCGGCGACCTGCGCGCCACGGAGTCTGCGCACCCTGGCCAGCAGCAGTGCGGCATCGTCCGCCGGCGGCCGATCGGAGAGCATCGCGGTGACGATCCGGTCGCACAGAGCCTCCACCGGTGACGTCGCCGGGGCGGACACCAGAATCCTGTGCAGCTCGTCGATCCCCTTGTCCAAGCTCCGCTGCCTGGACTCGACCAGCCCGTCCGTGAACAGGACCAGAAGGCTCTGCTCGGGCAGCACCACCTCTGCCGCCTCGAAGGGAAGCCCTCCCACGCCCAGCGGGGGTCCGGGGTCGAGGGTCAGCGGCGTGACTCTGCCGTCCGGGTCGACGCGGAAGGGAGTGGGGTGTCCCGCACTTGCGGCGCAGCACGTGCCCGTCTCGGGATCGTAGATCGCATACAGGCATGTGGCGCCCACATCTCCGGACTGGGCGGTGCCCGTGCTTCCCTCGGACCCCTCGGACCCCTCGGACTCTGCTGACAAACGGATGACGAGGTCGTCGAGCTGGGTCAGCAGCTCGTCCGGCCGCAGGTCGACATCGGCCAGAGTCTGCACGGCCGTGCGCAGTCGCCCCATGGTCGCGGAGGCATGAAGGCCGTGGCCCACGACATCCCCGACGACGAGGGCCACGCGCGCGCCGGACAGCGGGATCACGTCGAACCAGTCGCCTCCCACTCCCGATTGAAGTTCGGCCGGCAGGTAGCGGAAGGCGGTGTCCACGGCAGAGTGGTCGGGGGAACGCCGTGGCAGCAGGCTGTGCTGAAGGGCGAGGGCGGTCGTGCGCTCCCGGTTGTAGCGCCGGGCGTTGTCCAGGCAGACCGCGGCTCTCGACGTCAGTTCCTCGGCGAGGGCCACGTCCTCGGGCTCAAAGGGTTCTGGTCGCTCTCCCCGGGTGAAGACGACGACTCCCAGGTTCGTCCCCCGCGCCACCACCGGCACGATCATCCACGAGTGCATTCCGTACTTCTCGAGTGCACCGCGCACTTTCTC
>Ga0123353_10007804_pt1 | contig 14529 bp, 7 predicted proteins | sample TergutLab28metaG_3_FD_92763 | JGI IMG/M metagenome (GOLD analysis project Ga0123353, IMG submission 92763) | Labiotermes labralis P3 segment gut microbial communities from Petit-Saut dam, French Guiana - Lab288 P3 | ecosystem: Host-associated > Arthropoda: Insects > Digestive system > Gut ... | reverse complement strand
GAAAGATCCACGCCGGTGCCCCATACTTACACTGCCGTCGTTGTTACGAAGCAGGGAACCTTATTTACTGAACAGTTGTCTCAAAGTTAAATTTTACATTATGCATTACTGCGGTCAGTTGAGTGTGCGGCCAAGTGATTGTTAGGATGTGAAGTGGCTCACTGTCAGTCACTAGGTTGCAAGATAAGCTGCAGAACTGTGATCGTGTGACGATGCGGGTGTCACGTGATATTGGTCAACAGGTTTCAGCGCGAGCACGTAGCTTACGTGCCTGTATGTGCAACGCACCTGACACTTCCACCCCAATATATGTATAAATACTTCCCACGTACATCCTTTGCTATTTGAGAAGTCTGGCTTTGAACAGCACGTACGTAAACTAAGGCTGTACAGTGTGGTACGGTGTGTAGAGTGCTTGGTCAAAATTTGCCAACTTTGGCGAGAAAATGCCTCCATCGTCAGGGATAAAATCTACTACCATCTTCTGCTCCGAACGTTGAAGCGGTAGTTTTCTCTCAGTTGTTCGATATGTGCATCAGACTACACGGCGTCATATTTCAGAATACAGTATCAGTCGTAGCCTCCTTCATGTCCTCGAAAGTCACACAAACAACCACATATTTTTGTACCTGAACGTTCTAAGTACCTGTTGGACAGTACTGGGCTAAAGAAGATATCGGGCCTAACTGAAGGCGTGAGCAAACTTCATAATGTGTACTGAAACTCCGGTGATATCAAAGTTACAAAACAAAGGAGAATAAAATAGTTGAGACATGTGGAAAGAATATGGGAAAATTGTATAACAGGATTTGGTTGGAAGACCTTACGGTAGGGGACGACTAGAAGATTTTGCCGTACATAACTGATAATATTAATATGAATCTTAAACAAATAGGATGGAGGAGACTGAAAAGGTTAACGTGGCTAGAAACGGAAGCAAGTTGCGAACTGTTCTGAAAATGATAATAGGAATATGGGTTCCGTAAAATGGGGGGGGAGGGATTTCTTGACTAGCTGAGGAACTGTCAGCTTCACAAGAAAGACTGTTGCATACAGTTGCTTACTTACTGAATATTTTATAGACAAGAGAACTCAGAAGTTAAGAGGAAAAAATGTTCATAAACATTATATTGTTGTTATACCGAAAAATAATGAATTACTTTAACAGTTTTGTACCAAAATATCACTGTAACTAATTCAGCAATAAAAAATAAACAATGCATAGCTGCTGTACAACAAACGCCTTCATTGATGGTAGATATAAGACATCAAAAGCCACTCGCTTTTATTTTCTCTTGCGTCATGAACAGTACCAAGGCAAAACACGATGCTAACTGCAGCAACTACAGCTGATGTTTCGAATTCTGTACAGGCAACACAATGGCGGAACATTCTGCCAAATAACAAGACTCCAACATTTCATTATATGACTACAAATTGCATACAGCGAGAAGAAAACCATTATTTATTTCTGAGTAAAATGCAGCAGCAGTAATAATTCAAGTCTTACGACAGGACGCGGGTTAATACGACGCTATTTTTAACACAGACTGCAGTTGGGAGAATTAAAACAAATCATTAACATTGAGAGCTCAGTTAGACCCGCCGTGCAGCTCCGACGCTACAAATGTTCCTTCATTAATTGTTGTAAGATAAGAGACGAAGTTAGAGCAGTGTATTTCAACATGTGGGCCGCGAACCTTATTTAACTCACCAAGGTAATCTGAGTGTACATTTATGGTGTATTGCAGAACCAAATGTCACACGCGTTACTCAAATATTTTATCAACTGTCTCCGTCATGCTAAATGCCAAGAAAGTACGTTTCAAACCGGTAAACAAATCGCCCCCCAAAGCAGCGCACTATTCATATGTTTAGAGCGTGGAGGTACAGCGCCACGCATTCCTAACATCAGCCAGCAGTAAACACGGTTCACTTCCCGTCTGCTTTACCGCACTGACACAGAACTCCCAGTATCGAACGGTTGGATGACCAAGTGAGACACACAAATATTTTGGACGCTGTGAGGCACAAACTCTACTGTCCTGTAATGTTGTCACTAAGCACAACCAGATATCCCTCATACAGCAACAAAGCTCTTAAAGTGTTATCCTTAAACACAGTCAAAGTTTATCTTGCAAAGTGTCCTGATAATCGTACCAACATACTGAGCAACACAACCATCGTGATATTATTACCAACTGTATAAAATTAAGAAGAAAGTGCATAAGAAATTCTATTGAAAGATAATAAAAATTTTCGAAATTTCAAAATGTGGGGTGGGGGACACATCTACAGGCCGTGCGGTGATCCCATAAACTGGCTTCTGAAGTTGTTCGAACCTCCCCCTGCAGACAGGAGGGTCAAGGGCAGACAAACAACAGTAACCTTAGTACGTGAATGATGAAAACTTCCATCGCGTCGGATGAAGTGGAAGGGAAAGTGCGACAATCCTCGTTAGGATAATGACATGCAGTATTTGAAACTTTCCGCAGCTGAGGTCAAGAGATTACTGAAACACTACACGAGGGTGACAGGGGGTAATTGTGAATGGGAGGAAAAAAAAGGAACAGACATGCAGTTTCAGAACTGACATCTGCGACAGACCCCTGACAGAAAGGCTGCGGTTTTACTGAAACAAAAAGCGACTGGAAACAAAACTGTTAACAGTTTCTTACACTGACTAATGCTGAGGTAGCAGAATGTGCAGGAGCAGCTGCGGGTGCTACTGTATGAGGTTCAACGACTTGTACTGCATTCAAAGGACGCTGTCGGTGAGTTAAGACTACTGCATTCAAAGGACGTTGTCGGTGAGTTAAGACTGTACTGCATTCAAAGGACGCTGTCGGTGAGTTAAGACTGTACTGCATTCAAAGGACGCTGTCGGTGAGTTAAGACTTTACTGCACCAAATTTTTGTACAGAAAGGAATAAAGAATACGAAACATTCCAAAAAAGTCACAGCTGATTTTGGGTAACATCCTGGAAATTGTCTGTAAGAACTGCAAAACTACCAAAATCTGGCCTGGCGCTATTCCAAATGGGAGCCTTCCGGGTAAAGTGTTTGTGAAAGCCGACCTTGCTATGAATGCGGAAGACGTAAAGATGCTAATGTGCTTGAGGAAAGCCATGAATTGTGTTACGATATGAAGCTTAGGGTGACCGGCTGTTGGTTGCTCGAAACGTTAAACGTGTTTGTTCATTCTAGGAAGTGTGTCATCTCCGTTGTGTGTGTGAAACTTGGAAATGGTATGTAGTCAAACACAACTTAATCACTGAGGTGTATTTAATGACTGTGATGGAAACAACTACATGTTTCGGCCTGTATTGGCCATGCATATAGCTAGCCCTTAAGTTCCCTAGACAACCTGATGATGGCCAATACAGGCCGAAACATGTAGTTGTTTCCATCGCATAGTCATTAAATACACCTCAGTGTTTAAGTTGTGTTTGACTACATACCTTTCCTAGTGTTTGTTCATTGGTCAGTTGCCATAGCAACGCAGTGTCAAGAAATACACAAGGCACCGGCCTTGAAAAGCATTTGGCAGTTCTAATATTCACGTCCCCCGCGGTTCTGTGGGTCTTTGCATGTGTCGTTTCGTTCTGTAAATGTTGATATTGTGTGCGCACGTGAAGTCGACAAAATTCGAATTAGATTAGTATAGAAATGTATGGAAAGTTTCCTTCGAAAGAGAAATGTGGAATGTGCATGTGTACTGTAGTTCACTAAGTTCGTGCCCAACTCCTTGGATTTCAAAGTTAAACTTACATTATCAGAGCCCGATGGTTACTATATGTACCACCAGTTTAACATTCAACAATTCTACGTTCTGCAAACTCACAGTGTATTTGTGTGTCTTGTGTAGATCTGACAACAAACAGCGATTATTTCCCTATACAACATTAACTGACTGGTTTGTATAACCGAGACGGAGTGTGTTTACTGCGCGGTACGGACTCAGCCTTCATGTATAGTTAAGGTTGAGGATCTTTACATGAATGGGCTACACATTGCAGGGTATGTATAATTCCGCTAACCCGAATAATCCCCGCGTAATTAAGAATTGTTTAAATAATGACGATGAATCAAATAATATTAATTACTGCTTAAATTCACAGTACTTCCGGAAAAGATCTAACGTTGTGTTTGAGAGATATCCACCAGTAGGCTACGTTTCTGTTAATTCTGTAAATTCTCTCTTTTATACAAACCAGTCAGTTAATGCTGTATAGAGAAATAATCGCTGTTTGTTCTCAGATCCACAAAAAACACATAAATACAGCTGTATGGGCAGAACGTGGAGAATATCTAAAGTTTAAATCTGGTGGTCCCTAAAGAAATCGCTAGTCTTTAAGGGGCAAATTTCCTACCAGCACCGTGGTGACCGAGATTCAAACCGGATCCTTCCCGAATACGAGCTGGACGCGGCTTTGGCATTTGTTCTGTTTTGACTTAAGCTGCCACCTGGTGGCTACCCAAATGCAGTTAACAAATACATCAAGAAGGCACACGGTAGCACCGAAACGTCAAGCGACAATGAGACCAGGTCAGCAGGCACACTGCGCATGTGTCAGTCTTTTGTTGGGAATCAGGACGTTTCGTCTGCGGCACAAAGCCCAGAATCTCCCAATCAGACGAAGACCGTCACTCGTCAGTAACCACCAAATTTGGGCCCTTTAGGTCAGAAACTGAAGGTGTCAACTTGTCTGACCCACATTGAGTCACGCATTTAATTACCTACGTAATTAGTTTCACCGCTGACCTGTAAGAAACGTTTACGGTTTTACACAAAGGCACACCAGGTTAGCTACTGGGTCACGTGCAGGCTCTCAATTCAGAGCACGTGGAGATCCTCTGATTGCAGAAGAGACGATGGGGGCACTGCGTGACAGAGAACCGGCGTGGAATGGCAGACCGGTTAGCGAATAATCCACTGCAAGGGAAGCAGAGTGTTACGACCTTGGCATAATTTGACTGGAGATACTTGGACGACGAACTGCACGCAGGATGACCGGTGTTCCAAACATCGGTTATAGAAGCTGCTTCAATAATAAGCTAACGTAGTGTGCACCCGTTGTACAGGCACTGAGGCTCTGTACAGGCCGTTCGGCCCATACGGGAGGTAGAGGTATAGCTCTACTCTTTCCTGACCACGGCACTAGAAGGGGATGAGGGGGTCAGCGTCACGCCTCAGCCGCTCTTTACCCCCGGGAAAGACCCGGTACCCATTGTACAAGATGACGTAGGCTTCAGGATATGTGTGAACTAAATGAGCATTTCTTAGTTCACCTTGACACCCTCTGTAACATGATGCGGCTTAGACACAGGGGTAATAAAAATAGTGGGAAAATGTGATAAAGTACTCCTACAGTTTAATTACTAAATGTTATTTAATTTATTATTATTATTATATCAACTACTGCACATGTATAAAATTTATCAAATTTACACATTAAAACATTAAAACGCTCCGACATGTTTCGGTCCTCGGACCATCATCAGGGAGCCATATCATCCTTGCTAAAGTCACAGTATAAAAAGTCACATTAATTTCGCTGTACCAGTTGGGTATTGTGGCATCATTGCTGCCACAATACCCAACTGGTACATATACATATATTACTATTGTGCTTTCCAATTACATGTGACAACTCCTATCAAAATCTGTATTTCAAACATGAAGATTCTCTAAACATTATCATCAGAAAGTGTCACAATCCAAAGGATCACGTTGTGTATAATTTTGCAACTGTTTCGGCAGTTAAACCCTGAAACAGATCAAGGCTTTCTGACGTTTGATTTTAAAACTAAACCCTACAAACACTTGCACGTGTCGATGGCCGTGTTGAGACTCCTCACAGCAGTCCCCGCCTTCGTTAAGACAGCTGAAACATATGAGCGAATGTAATTTGGACCCAGAAGGTAATATAGGCAGTCCAAGTGATTCTACTTAAGGTAATCCACTTTACAGCTACAGATGGATTAAATCGATAAGCTAGTTCAAAACTCGTTAAATGCCGGTAAACTGCTAAGTGGTTAATTGCTGGTCTCCAAAGGATCAAGAGCACCGTACAAGCAATTACCTTTGCTAATTATATTCAACAGAAGTACCAGCGTCCTCAGTAGAGCCGTTATTGCTGCTCGGTGTACAAACGAAGCAAGGTGGTCTAGGGGCCGGCATTTATCTTCATTCCCTGAGTCTGTCCAAGCGAATATCAGAACAGATTTCTTTCAGAATACACGTCCGACTGCTCCCCACAAACTCCTACATCTTTTACAAGTACGTACGTTTTCACGGTTTCACACACTAGAAGTGGAATTGGGAGACACAGACTGGTTTGATCTGGCTCAGGATAGGGACAGGTGACAGGCGTTTGTGAATGCGGTAATGCAATTTGGGTTCCACAAAAGCGGTGACTTTTTTGGCTAGATGAAGAATTCTCGGCGTCTCAGAAAAGACCCTACAACATGGAGTTAGTTAGTTAATTAGTAAGTTAGTTAGTCAGTCAGTAATTTAGAATAATAGGACCGAAACACAAACGGTAAATACGAAGGCACACTTGTCTCTGTACGCACCATGGATGCATATGGGAAGTGAAGGTATAAGGCCAATTGTACTTATTCTCGACATCAGATTGGAGTGGTCAGCTTCAGACACCGCCGATTTACCCCCGGTCAAAGTACCCTCGATACCTTTCGTACAGAAGCGACATCGAACTCTTTCCCGCACATTGCTCCGCCCCGTGCAATGCAGTGCAATATGATACGCGACGCTGCTGGCCAGACACTCAACAAGCCCATCCACCTAGTCTCCTGCTCTCCTATAAATCTCAATAGTGTTGCTCTAACTTCCGAATTAATGGATTAAACCGAGAGCCCGGGATAACGAGGGAGCAGCCTGACCGGAATCTGCCAACAATCCCGTAGAGATACCAAGAGTTAAGCTGAAGTACGTGAGCGTACTTTGTCTTTGTCTTCGTAAATGTTGCAGCACGAACGAACCTCATGAAGATGGGAAGAAGAAAGAGAACTTTACAATGCAAATTCTTTGTGTTGTTCCAAAATAATGTGTACGGACAACTTCAGTGGCTTTCCAGAACAAATTGTGAGGTCCGCAGTCATAGAAAGAAGATCTCAAATGAACTGCACTATGCAGGAGACGACTTTGGAAGGTTCATAGCTGATATCGCTTTGCAAACTGCATGTCGGGAGATTTAAAGAATGGGAAATAACACAGATGTGATGTAGAGTTATGAGAAGACGGAAAATGTTATCCGTAGGGTAGACATTCAGATGCTTAGAGTGGGAAGGAATTTGGGAATGTCTCTTGTAATTTATGTTCTTTCTGTTGTACAAGGAATAAGTCTGCGTCGCTGGGTTTTCTGAAGAATATAAGACAACTTCATTCTCTGCCAAGATTTCCGCTCCGAGGGTGAATACAATAAAGACAGTACTGTCAGAACAGGAAACAGGAACTGCGCTAGAACGGAAAATTATATATATAAAAACAGGACAGCCTATGGGGCTATTGATATTATCCGGAAGTGTTAAGGCGCAAAGAGCCGGAAGCTAAGAAAGTAGATCCGAATGACATCTTGCAAAGTTCTTGTTTACTGCCGAATGTCGACCCATTTTATCGCAATAACGATTAGGGGCAGAATTACTTGTAAACTAAAGTAAAGGTTTAGACCATAAAGATGCACTTTCGCAATCGGGACGTTCCGCGTTCAATTTGGGCCTGAAGAACGCCAATTACGAGAGGAAGTTCGGAGGTTTTCCTCAGTCATTCCAAGAAAATGTCCGACAGGGGCCTCAAATTTGACCAAAATTTCTTCCCCCTCCCCATATCACTTCCAACTCCCAAAATTAATCACCTTAAATTTCAAAGATGTATAATTTTGGTAAATAAAACTGTTATTAACAAAATACAAAGAAAATAAATTAGTTCTGTATCGCGAGGATTATAATTATGATAATGTTTTTGAACAATGAAAGAAAAGAGAAGCTCGACACATATCATTACACTTAATGGATTCCATGTGATAACCTGAAGCTGCACAAACCTTCAACAGATCCAGATATTGTGAAACAGGGGTTAGTTGCAGTTTGAAGGCATGCTGTGCTTTGAGGAGAGGAGAAACAAAATATTCAGTTATTTGAACGGTAATCTAGCGCGCAGGAATTTATTGGACTAGCAAAACAACGCCGGTATATAGCAACATATTTATCTTTATTTAATTATACATATATATAAATATATATATATATATATTTACTTTTGAATGTATTTGACGACAACTGCGAATACAGTCAGGGTTTAGTAAATATTTGTTTCACAATACCTAGAAATAAGAACAATATTTCAATTTGTTACTTATTTACGCCTTCACTGAACATACTAAAAGGTAAAGCAGGCCCATTACAGGCCTGGACAGGCCCAGAGGGTGCCTACAGCACAGGATGGTGGTAGGTTGTCAGCCTTACGCACCGGCCGCTTTTTGCCCCCAGGAAATAACTCCTGGTACTCATTTATGTTAGAGGCTGAGTCGACCCCAGGGGCATAGTGCGATCTGAGGGATTTTTATGTAAATGAAAAATCAACTGACAGCAGCTGGGATCGAGACAGCGACCTTCCGATTTGAAGCACAGTACCTTAACCACTGTGCTATCGCGGTCCCCCTGAACATAATAATGGAAATAATAATAGTTCAATAATAATAATAATAATAATAATAATAATAACGGAGAAGCTCTACTCTGCTCTGCTGAAAGCCGAGAACTGCAAAGTCTTGAGCACAGTGACGCACGTACATGCTACCTTCTATTTCTCGCTCAACGAATTACGTCCAGACGAATTTAGATCCATAGATTCTGCACGACACTTAATACTGTGCAAAATTGTTCCAAGATTCGAATATCCATACACTTTGTATTGTAACACTTCTTCCTCTCCTCCAGTTTAAAGGGCCATTGACAGAGACAAATACATATTGTAGAAGGTCAAAAGGTCAAAGCGTTATCACTACATACGGCAGGCAAAAGCCAAAGAGATGCAAGCAGCATTTTTAGGAGAAAATTAACTGCAACAGAGACCGTTCCAAGATCTGCACCGAGACTAACGGTTGGTCTTAGCGCTGTAATTACGTACAGTCACTTGCCTCCTTCTTTCTCTCACGTCTTCTGCCGAGGAACTTCATTAATTCCAGGAGGAATCAAGAGAAATGCTACAGATCTGTTAAAACAACCAATTACAGGCACAGGAGAATGAAGTGGCAGGATCCTTCAGCATTTTAACGGACGCGATGGAAGATGGCGACATTAGCCTACGGTCGTATGCAACGTGTTGAACAAAGACATCTGTGAACTTTGAACTTCTTTTGTAGATTCTATTGCCAGTGGCAGAGAATTCCGCTGCCATTCCGGAGTTCTTACGAGGATTACGTTCCGCTTATCCCACGTCATCGTCCTCATTCTGCTAAACCGGATGGCATGCAAAACTCGCCTGTTTCCTGCTTGCTAAACACGCGGTTCGAATGCCGGCCGCTGGAACAACTACATTGACCCTGGGTTTTAGAGATCTTCTTCAGTCACTACGAACGGAAAAAGGATGTTGTCTTGAAAATACGCTTCTCGAAGAAAGTTCCCTACAAAATTCCTGCTAGTCACCGAAGAAGTTCGGTTCCTGTCCGTAAGTAATAACTCGGTCATTATACGTATCTAGAGTTAGTAGAATTGTTTTGTGACTGGGCTCACATGAACCGGCTGCAAACTAAGACGGTAGGTCACAAAATAAGTTGAAATAACATAAAGAAGAATCTTCACTACGTGTAGCCATAATCGGGCGAAGACAGCACTGTGCGGCACTGCAGCACGGTGCTGTCGGCCGCAAATTTAAAAAGATTGCGAAATGGAAACAGCTGTTACACGACGGCTGATAACATAGGAAGCGGACTGATATCGACAGGGAATACGAAAGCTCGTCCCACGATAGGATAAGCGCCTTAATGACTTGGGAAACCAAGGCGTAGGTGGCAGGATAATATTAAAATGTATTATACAACAATAGCACGAAACTTCAGGGAATGGATTAATTTAGCTCGGAGTAGTGGCACGCGTGAACACAGTAATGAACTACTTAACAAGCTGATGAACTATCAGCTTCTCAAAAAAAATATGCTTCGTGCGGTTCGTTTGTTTGTTAGTGAAATAAAGTTTCATTTTCACAGTGATTTGTGAATTTAAAGAAGGAAATATGAAGTCGCATGTTAGGGTGATTGGCAGGATAAAGCAGAGAGCAAGGCACGCGCAGGGTTCAAAGGTCATTCAGACAGTGAACCATTGCGCTCGGTTCTGTACATTTCAGCAGGCCACTTCAGACTTATATCGATTCAAAGGTGGGTCACGTATACAGAACAAGACGCAACATTCCAAAGTTCCATTGCTTTCTGAGCTCCATATTTTATACTGTGGCTGTCTTGGATGATGGTATAATCACGTACGGTGTATCTGAAACGTCTAAATAATTCTACACATTGTCAGCAAACAGTGGTTAGGAAGGTGCAAGTAGCAAGCTGCACAGTGGTCTAACAGCATGTGCACTGCAGTTCTGATCACAGCGACCGCTAGGAACGTCCATAGATGAGAGTATGATGACAAAGTGACTGGAACAGACAGAAAATGGCAAAGGTTCGACTGGATTATTCTGACTCGGGATAGGTACAAGTGGCAGGATGTTGTGATTACTATACTGAGCATTCGGGTGGCTTCAAATACGGGAGTTTTTTTTTGACTAGATGTGGATCTGTTAGCTTCTGAAGAAAGACTCTTTTCCATTCAGTTAGATAGTTAGTTAATATAGTCCTGATTTACTAATTCAATCACAAACCTTATTCTTGTGAAATCAGAGGTTCTCAAGGAAATGACTATATACTACTATCCTGTGAGATGTGACGCCGTACGATCTGGCATACGTTGTTTTAAGATGGGCCATCACTGAGTTTATTGATCAAACACTTGATAAGACAGAATGTGATAAGCCACGAAATACCTTACTCTAAATTGCTGGTAAACTATATTTATTTACTTGCTTATTTAAAGGCGTTGCCAGCAACTCAGGTTACTGCATATAACAATTAAGAGGATACGGATTGAGAAGGAAGTGGTAGAGTCCTTTCATGATAAACTTAGATGTCACATTCCGGAATGTGCCTGCATAATAACGGCGTTGCTTCAGACAGAGGTTCATCTGGCAACGCCGTTGTCCTGTCGTGCAATCATTTCGGAGTTGGCGTATCAGCTAACACGTCCTTATATCGTGTCTCGACAAAGAAGTTTTATCTTACGGGACCCTTCATTGGGTGGGACATCCCGCTGATAGCTGTCATACCTGTGATCACTATGCAGAGACACTCTTGGCACTGTTCTTTGACCACAGAGTAGGAAGTGGCGGATTATTATCAGCAATATTGGCAACGCAGTTGCGGCCAATTTTATGCTGATATCCTGGATTTTACCCGAGGGTATTCAGGGAAAACGTTGAAACTTCATCTCAGAGTGTGACGCTAGATATTTCCACAGGGCTGAATTGGATAATTCCGGTCTTACGGGATGCCACGCCAGGTAGTGAGCAATTGACTGCATTGCCGAAGTTTCGAAGCAACGTAGCGTCTTCACCTTCAATGATTGGTAAGCCCAACGGTCCACCACACAGCAGAATATCTCACAAAATCAGAATACTGTTTGACGGTTGTTTGACCGTGCATCTTCATCATGAAATAAACTGAAATGCCAACTTGATGCAACAATGTTATTTATTGAAGTTTCTTTAGCTCGACATGTTTCGGACGCATACGCCCATCATCAGGAGCATTAAATGTTAAGCTGCAGCATATGGTTTTCTGCACCGAGTTTGTAGATGGGTGGTGGTCCTGAGAGCCGCTGCGTAGGTCGTGTGTACGGTGCGGATGGTACCGCACGGCACGGCACCATCCGCACCGTACACACGACCTACGCAGCGGCTCTCAGGACCATCACCCATCTACAAACTCGGTGCAGAAAACCATATGCTGCAACTTAACATCTAATGCTCCTGATGATGGGCGTATGCGCCCGAAACATGTCGAGCTAAGGATACATCAGTAAATTACCTTGTATCAAGTTGGCATTTCACATTATTTTATCAGAATGCCGATATCAAGGTTGCTCATGTTCGAACACAAGGCTCCTCGAACATTAAGCAGTAATATTGATCAGCACATCGCGATGTGCCGTATCTTGCTGCCAGGCGGAGTAGCCAGTCGTTACTCAGAACCAGAACCAGTCCGTGCAGCAACACAGCACAAAAATCGCTGAATACAACACTCAAGCAGCAGGATTCCTTAGGTGCAGAAAAGAGTCAAGGCATTCAAAATATGCTTACAGATTCTGTTGCTTCATTTAATATTGGTCGAAAGTATTCCAGATGCGGAGATCTTGCAACGGCTCAGGAGGGTAGTCTACGGCCTCTCATTGCGATGGTTCGAGTTCGATCTCCGACCAGCCACGTGTGACTTAGTGTGAACACGCGTCACTGGGACAGGCTTTTTCCCTCCGGCTTCGGTTTTCCCCTGTCACTATCACTCTACCAATGCTCCATACTCATTCATTCATTCACCTAACAACGACGCTGCATAATCTCAGCTACTGAGCGCGTCATCAAATGACGTATAATTTAGAAAATTGCTGGGTTGACTATGAAGGGTCGGAGCCCAGTTAGAAATATACAGGTTTCTCAAGAGTTCCACTGCGTATCCAGGAGTTTAGAAGCTAATAACTAATTCAGAAGCTTAACAGTTCAGTCTACGAAGAAAGTGACACAAGAAAGTCACTATACCGAGTGACGTTGCCGCACGCCGAAGGGTGAGAGGCTTGGGAAAAAAAGCTAATCGAGATTTTCTGAAGTTTCTTGAGGTGAAGGCCGGAATAATGGCGTGACGTCACGACAATAGCGTAATATTCTTTTGAAATTAAAATTGTATGATAAAAGGTTTCAGTCTTTGACAATGGCCACATGCAGGTCATTCTGCAGCAAAAGACATTTAGAGGAATTCATTTTATCAGCGGATTTAACACTCAATGCCACATATTTAAAAAACTAATTCCAAATAAAAAAATACGCGAACAAAGAAAGAATAAAACGTGGAATTTAAAACTGGAGGAGATCCAGATTTCTTCGATGATAAATGAAGTTAATGTGTATTTTCACTCAATTATTATACCAACTAATGCACTTATATAAAACTTACACATTAAAACACTAAAACTGCTGCGACATGTTTCGGTCCTCAGACCATCATCAGGGAGCTGTATTTCTTTGCCTTGCTAAAGTCACATTAAAAGCCACATTAAAACCAGTCATAAATTAACTTCGTTGTACCAGTAGGGTACTAGCACTAGTACAACGAAGTTAATTTATGGCTGGTTTTAATGTGACTTTAGCAATGCAAAGAAATACAGCTCTCTGATGATGGTCTGAGGACCGAAACATGTCGCAGCAGTTTTAGTGTTTTAATGTGTAAATTTTATATAAGTGCATTAGTTTGTATAATAATTGAGTGACTCGACAACATGCACGGTGTAACAATGAAAATAACGTGTATTTTATTTCGTAGCCTTCCAAAATTAATTCCTCTACACGTTCATTGCATGTGAACATCAAGATGGCTCAAATCAGAGAGCGAAACACGTCGCTATAAAGAAGTATAACTTGTGCAGCAATCAGCTTTGTATCAAGGGGTGCCCAAATTCTCTCAGTGTACCTCCAGTTACGTGTCAAACACAACGTAACGTCACAATCCAAAATATGGCCCCTTTATGACCTATCGTAATCTTAGTCCATAAGAACTGAGGAAAGGTCACTTTTAACTCAGAAGCGTGCCGACAAACTGGAACTATCACAAGCATCGTAATACCGCTTTTTAAACTGGAACTATCACAAGCATCGTAATACCGCTTTTTAAACTCACATCGGTAATCTGATTTCGCCTCACCACGTCTGCGTACTGAACTTCTAGCCTCTCGACCAAATCCACTCAACTTGTAAGGTATGGGCCAAACATTCAGTGTCGCTGCTACAGACGCTGCTACAGAGATTTTTTATATTAACGTAATGAATGGCTACTACACGGCCAGCTGTCAGATGGAGCGCATCTGGCTATGACACGTGGCAGCTCCACTAGAGTGCTGGTCGTATATTGCACTGAACAAAATTTTGAGGCGTGGCAGCACTTCCTTTGTTATGGGTGGTGCTGGGTAAAGACACTAGTATAGTGCGCTACTTTTGGACGTTCGCAGAGTAACGACATTGCGCAGTCACATGGCAGCCAGAAATGTAGATTTTGCATGATTGAAGGAGATATTTAACCTTTAGACGCCTAATGTGAACTATAGTGGTCGTACCGCACCGCTAACCTCTAAAGTTGCATTTTATATATTTATTCAACAAATATAGGTACTGAATATTTTAAACATGGTATATACTCTTCGTTT
>Ga0123353_10007803_pt1 | contig 14529 bp, 9 predicted proteins | sample TergutLab28metaG_3_FD_92763 | JGI IMG/M metagenome (GOLD analysis project Ga0123353, IMG submission 92763) | Labiotermes labralis P3 segment gut microbial communities from Petit-Saut dam, French Guiana - Lab288 P3 | ecosystem: Host-associated > Arthropoda: Insects > Digestive system > Gut ... | reverse complement strand
GCCGGTAAGTTCGCCGGTCAGATAAAGCGAGTTTGTATCAATATGGTCGGGGGAAAGAAGTTCGGTTCCGACGGCGATGATTTCAGCTTTCATTTTTTTTGAACCACGAATTACTATAAAAGCGCATTGATGATGTGCAACACGGCGCAGGCGTAAACGCCCGCAAGCAGATCGTCAGCCATAACGCCGATGCCGTGCGGCAGCGATTCAAGTTTTCGGATGGGCCACGGCTTAAATATATCGAACGCACGGAACGCAAAAAAACCAAGAATGATATTCGCAACGCTGAATGGAATTAAGAAAAACGTCAGCAGTTGTCCCGCAACTTCGTCTATTACGACAAAGGAAGGATCTTCATCGTTCACCTGTTTGCCTGCGGCGGCGGATGCCGGTATCCCCAAAAGCGTGATAATTCCAACGCCGGCCAAAAGCGCCGCGGGATTAATCCAGTTGCCGTTTTGCCCGATAAAGTATAGCACCGCAACGGCGGCAAGCGATCCGTATGTTCCCGGCGCGCCTGGAATGAACCCGATATAAAATACGGAAGCCAGCGTTACAGAAAAACGGCTTATCATTCTGTGTTCCTTCCGGCTGTGTTCCTTCCGGTCGGCGATTGCCCGGCGTACGCTTCTTTCCATTCTTCCTGTTCCATCTCCGGAATACCGTAGCCGCCGGACATCCAGTTTCCAAGATCGAGCAGTTTGCAGCGTTCACGGCAGAACGGCCGAAACGGATTTCCTTCCGTGTCGCATTCCTTCCCGCATTGAGGACATTTTATTATCATAAATAACTGTTCCTAAAAGATCGTGTCCCATCGCCTTGGTTACCCTTATCGTCCGGAAATCGCCGCTTTCAATGCCTTCAATTTCGGAATCGTTTATCAGGCATACGCCGTCGATTTCCGGCGCCTGCGATTCCAGGCGTCCCTGAAGCAGGAGGTCGCTTTCAGTCGACGGCCCCTCCACCAGGATCCTGAATTCCTTTCCGACCAGTTCGCGATTTTTGCGTGCGGCGATTTTCGCCTGCTGTTCCATCAAAATCCGCTGCCGCGCCTTTGCCGTGCGGGCGGAAATCTTTGGACGCAATTCAAAGGCGGAGGCGTCTTCCTCGTCGGAATAGGTGAAAACGCCCATGCGGTCGAACTCCATTTCTCGGCAGAAATCGCTGAGTTCGCGAAAGTCGTTTGCCGTTTCTCCGGGAAAGCCGACGATGAACGTGGTACGTAGCGTGACGCCCGGAATATTCCGTCGGATGCGTTCGATCATGCGCGCGAGCTGCGCGCGAGAACCGCCGCGACGCATGGATTTGAGCACTGCATGGCTTGCATGTTGCAAAGGCATGTCGATATACCGGCAGATTTTTTCACTTTCGTTTATTATGTGGATCAACCTGTCGCCGACGGCATCAGGATAGGTATAAAGAAAGCGTATCCATTCGATGCCTTTTACTTTTTCCAAAGCCTCCAGCAGATCTGCAAGGCCGTCTTTCATGCCGAGGTCTGCGCCGTAACCTGTCGTATCCTGGGCAACCAGCGTGATTTCCTTTACGCCTCCGGCGGCAAGCTGCCGCGCTTCCTTCACAAGCGATGGAATGCTCCTGCTGCGGAATCGGCCGCGAATTTTTGGAATAACGCAAAAGGCACAGGCGTGATTGCAGCCTTCCGCTATTTTAATATAGGCGGAATATTTCGGACCGATGAGACTGCGCGGCATTGTGTGATCGTAAAGGAAGAGCTTCGCGTCGCTGCGGCCGTAGGAATCCGGCGGCGGAACATCCTCGCCGCCGACGGCGCGGACGATTTCCGGTATTTGATTCGTTCCAAGAAAGACATCCGCTTCGGGAAATTCGCCGCGCATCTCCGCGGCGTATCTTTCGGGAAGGCAGCCGGTGATGATGAGCCTGCGGCATTTTCCCGTTTCCTTAAGTTGCGCCGCCTCGAGAACAGCCTGGATGGATTCTTTTTTTGCGTCGTTGATAAAGCTGCATGTATTGACGATCATGACATCGGCCTGGGTGGCATCCGCCGTTATTTCGTGACGCGCATTTTCCAGCAGACCGATCATCACCTCGCTGTCAACCTGATTTTTAGGACATCCCAGACTGATAAAACCAATTTTCGCCACTAGCGGACTCTCCTATTCAGGTTAAGGAATCTCTGATTAACCCGGGTATTTCATGGGATTTCTACTGTGCGCGCGCAAGAGGGCATGTCTACTGCGTTGCGCTTGTTCGGTCTCCTAGATATATTGTCAAATATGCCTTCGTCGCCCTCTCTGCGCGCGCCTTGTATCCACGCCCTATTGCGCGCCACGAGCGGCAGAAACCCCATGAAATATCCGGGCTAGCGCCGGAGGAAGGACGGAGTGTCGAAATTGTTTCCGCCTGATTCAGAACCGGATACGCCTCCGGTCTGGAGCATCGTGACCACGTTGCCGCCGGTTTTAGTCGATTGTTCGGCATTATGATTAAAACCTGTGGCGATAACCGTGATTTTGATGCGGTCGCCCATGGTGTCGTCGTATACGGCGCCAAAGATGGTTTCTTCCGCGTCGGCGGCTTCTTCAATGATCCTGGCGGCGGCGGCGACTTCATGCAGCCGCAGGTTTTCACGCGCCGCGGTGATATTAATCAGTACGCCGCGCGCGCCGCGGATTGAAGTCTCTTCAAGCAGCGGGCTTGAAATCGCGTGTTTTGCCGCCTCGACCGCGCGGTTCGGCCCTTCGGCGGATCCGGTTCCCATCAGCGCCATTCCCTTGCCGGACATAATGGTTCGCACGTCGGCAAAATCCACATTTACGATTCCAGGCATCGTGATGATATCCGATATTCCCTGTACCGCCTGGCACAGGACGTCGTCAGCATAGATAAAGGCATCCTCAAGCAACGCGTTTTCGCCCATTGCTACGAGCAGTCTTTCATTGGGAATAGTGATCAGCGTATCAACGACTTTCTGGAGTTCGGTGATTCCCTCATCTGCATGACGGAGACGCTTCCTTCCTTCAAAAATAAAAGGTTTTGAAACAACGCCCACCGTAAGCGCGCCAAGTCCGGTAGCCAGGTTGGCGATGACGGGCGCTGCGCCCGTGCCTGTGCCGCCGCCCATGCCGGCGGTCACAAAAACCATGTCCGCCCCTTCGAGGAGTTCAAGAATCCGTTCCGTGTCGTCAATGGCTGCCTGCCGACCTTTTTCCGGATCCGCGCCGCAGCCGAGCCCATTGGTCAGTTTCGCGCCGATTTGCAGCTTTACAGGGGCGGCAGAGTTACGCAGCGCCTGGATGTCGGTATTGGCCGCGATAAATTCTACGCCTCCCAGTTTCGTCTTAATCATGCGGTTAACTGCATTGCCGCCCGCGCCGCCGATGCCGACGACCTTGATTCTTGCCGGCGGCTGTTTTTCCTCATCAAAGCTTATTTTTAATGGTTTTTCTTCAAAATGTAACGTTCCATCCTGTGCTGTTTCTCTGCGTACTATTTCATCATACATTGGCTCCATCCCCCCAAAGTAACCTCTGATTAATTGTCTGTGCGGGCGAATCGCCACATTGCGCGGCGCTCGTAACCTCGACATATGTCTATATAGGCCTCGGTTCCTGCGCTCCGTGTGCCTTGCGCTTCATCCTGCACAGGCAATTAATCAGAGGTTCCCCAAAAAGCCGACATTACGGATATATCCTACATTATTATTTAAACAATGACAAAACCTTGCCGAAAAACCACTGCATGCCCTTTGGCGACGACTCCGGCATGGAGCCGCCCGCGTAAAAGAGAGTCAGCCCGACAGCCGTCGCGTATTCCGGATGCAGCAGTTCGTCTTTTAATCCCTGTATCCCCATCGGCAATCCCAGGCGCACCGGCATATCAAAAAATTCTTCCGCCAGTTCAATCATGCCGTCAAGCATACTGCCGCCGCCGGTAATTACAATGCCGGCAATGAGCCGGGAATCGTCGGTCGCCATGCGAATATGCGCGTCTATCAATTCCAGGAGTTCTATCGCGCGGGCGCGCAGAATGTCGCCGATAATCTTTCGTTCGACGGTGCGCGGCGGCCTCGTGCCGATGCCGGGGACCGTTACTTGGTCTTCCTCATTAATTTTTTCGCTCAGTACCGTTCCTGAATCCTTCTTGATGCGTTCCGCGTCTTCCAGGGAAGTCTGGAGGCCGATAGCAAGGTCACGGGTAAAACTGTGGCCGCCAACCGGCAGGGTTTTGGTAAATCGTACCGCGTTCTGTTGAAAAACGGCGATATTTGTCGAACCGCCGCCGAGGTCGATCATAGCGACGCCGAGTTCTTTTTCATCTTTGGTCAAAACCGCTTCCGCCGCGGCAAGCGGCTGCGCAATAACTTTTCGCACGCGCATTTCGGCGCGATTAACGGCATTTATCAAATTTTGAATCAGCGCGGACTGGCACGTCATAACATAAACGTTCACATCGAGCTGCGACCCGAAAAGTCCCACGGGGTTTTTAATGCCGCCATGACCGTCCAGGAAAAACTCCTGCGCGAGAACATGCACGATTTCGCGGTCGGGAGGTATGACAAGCGATTGCGCCGCTCCTATGACCTGCGAGGCAAGTTCGGACGTCACTTCCTGACGCTCTCCTGCCACCGTAACGGCCCCGCGTGAATTAAAACCCTGAAAATGATCGCCGCCTGCGCCAAGTCTCACCCAGTCCGACGACATATTTACCTTTTTTTCGGCTTGCACGACCGCCTTGCGTATGGCGGCCGCCGCATCATCGAGATTGATGACGACGCCCTTGTTAAGCCCCCGCGACTCGGCACAGCCGTAACTGATCAGTTCCGGCGCGCCGTCGGCCTGTTCGCGGACGATTACCATGGAGATCTTGGACGCTCCGACATCAAGGCCGCATATTATCGGGTTTCTTTGTTTTTTTACCTTCACCTGTTTTCCGGCCTTCCGGTTTTCAGCGCTCTTTCTCTGGCAACTGCGTCGATATTTTTAAAAACAATCTGTCCATCGTTGCTCAAATCAATCTGGGCCACCTGCACTCCCTGATCCTTCAACTCCCGGTATTTTTTTGAAGAGTCTACTACAAAGTTATTGAAACGCTTCAGATAATTTTCGCCGCCCATGCATATTTCAACGGGATCATTATCCATCATTATTTTTATATTGTTCCATTCCGAAATATCAACTTCAGAAATATCCCGGACGGCCATCGGCATTTCCGAGGCGATTTCCGCCAGCATCGCGATTCCGCGCCGGATTCGTCCGGCGTTTTCCGCGTAATTCTTTTGGTAAGTTTCAGGATCGCCGCCGTCGACCCCTTTGAATATCGGAGAATCAATCTTTCCGAATTCTCGCTTGTAAGCGCCAAGTAAAACGCCTTCCGCGTCGGCCATCATCTGCGTTCCGCCAAGTTCCAGGAGTACCGAGGGCGACCGCTCTTCCACGTGCAGAACCAGAAGCGACGGCAGTATGCGGCGGATTTCCACGTGCTTTACCCATATTTCCTTTTCCAGCCGCTGCTGTGCCGCGTGAAGGTCGATGCGCAGAATATTGGCGGGAAATTCCTCCCTGATGATGCCTTCCAGCCTCCCGGCGTCCTGGTGCGTGCAGCCGCTTATGATGACGCTGCTCAGGTTGAACATGCCGGACCTGAACGCAAAGATTACCGACATGAACACCAGGCCCGCCAGGAGCACCGGAACGACCATCCTGCCTATGAATCGAAAACCGGCGGAGATACGGCCGTGCACGGATAAACGAGGTTTCTGATTCGAAGCCGGTTTCCGCCGCACCTGCTTTTTTTTGTCGGACGGCGTTTCTTTATCGCGATTTTCCCTGGCTGATGAGGTTTTTATTTTCATGTCATTTCTCTATTAATGGTTATTAACCGTGTAAGAACGCCTCTCCGGTTTTCCAGACATCGCCGGCGCCCAGGGTAAGTATAAGGTCTCCATCCCTGGTCCCGTCGCGCAGAAGCCGCAGAGCGGCGTCAAAATCCGACGCATATTCAACGTGACGATGACCGGCTTCTTTTATCCGCTCAACCAGGCGTTCGGCGTCCACGCCCGGAATGGCTTCCTCGCCCGCCGCGTAAACGGGAAGCGTAATAAGCGCGTCCGCGTCATTGAACGCGCGTGAGAATTCATCCTCAAGCGCCCGCAGACGCGAGTAGCGATGCGGCTGAAAGACCGCCACTATCCGGCGGTCGCAGCTCTGCCGCGCAGCGTTGAGCGTCGCGGCGATTTCCGTGGGGTGATGTCCGTAATCGTCAACCACCAGGACGCCGTCCTTTTCCCCCCTGATCTGAAATCGCCGGTCGGCGTTGTGAAACCCGGCCAGGGCTTCAGCCGTTGTTTCGAAAACCATATCCAGTTCGATGGCCGTTGCTACGGCGGCCAGCGCGTTAAGCGCGCCGTGTCTGCCCGGAACGCCGAGACGCAGCGTTCCCATCATTTTTCCTTTATGACTTACCCGGCACGAAGAACCGAAACCATGAAACTCCAGGTGCGAGGCGGACACATCGGCCCGGCTGTCGAATCCATAAGTTACGACACGCCGTTCCAGGCGTGGAAGAATCGCACGCACGTTTGGATCGTCGATACACACAATAGCCGCGCCGTAAAAAGGAATTTTGTTTGCAAAATCCGTGAACGCGGAACGTATTTCGTTTATATCGTCATAGTGATCCAGATGTTCGCGGTCGATATTGGTGATGACCGCGATAGTCGGACTCAGCTTCAGGAACGATCCGTCGCTTTCGTCCGCTTCGGCGACAAGAAACTCGCCCTGTCCCAGTTTGGCGTTGCTGCCGAAGACGTTCAGCCTGCCGCCGATGACTGCGGTCGGATCAAGTCCGCCGCCGACCAGTACCGTGGCTATCATGGATGTCGTCGTGGTTTTGCCGTGCGAACCGGCGACGGCGATTCCATATTTAAGACGCATCAGTTCCGCCAGCATTTCAGCGCGCGGAATGACGGGTATCTGCCTGCGCCGAGCTTCAACAACTTCGGGATTATCCGGACGCACCGCGGATGAAACGACGACGACATCGGCGAAGCGGACATATTCGGCGCTGTGACCTATGTGGATTACCCCTCCGAGCGCGCGCAACCTGTCGATCGCAGGTCCAGGCTTCATGTCCGACCCTGAAACACGGCATCCAAGATTGAGCAGAAGTTCCGCGACGCCGCTCATTCCGATGCCGCCTATTCCGGTAAAATGAAGTTTCTGATTTCCGCGAAACATATGTTAAATCTGGCTTCTACTCGGCCGCCTCCGCGATTTTGTTCTGATGCGACAGATTAAGTAAAATGCCGGTCGCGGCCAGGTTCATCAGAAGCGAACTGCCTCCCTGGCTTATAAACGGCAGGGCTATCCCCTTTGTCGGAAGCATGCCCAGAACCATTGAAATATTGATAAGCCCCTGCAGCGTAACCATGAGTGTAATTCCCGTTCCCAGGTAGAATCCGAACCTGTCATGGGATTTCAGGGCGATTTTCATGCCGCGAAAAAAGAAAACCAGGAACGCGGCGACGATCAGCAAGGCACCGATAAGCCCCAGTTCTTCACAGATTATGGCGAAGATAAAATCCGTGCTGGATTCCGGAAGGAAAAAAAGTTTCTGTTTGCCGGCGCCCGGCCCCAGTCCCCAAAACCCGCCGCTGCCTACCGCAATAAGCGACTGATTGATTTGCCACGCGGCGTCGTCCGTGCTTGTTTCCGGATTGAGAAATACCGAAATCCGCCTCCATCTGTAATCAACGTTATATACTAAAAAATAAAACAAAGGGACGGCGCAAAGGAACGCGGCGGCGACATAACGCCACGCGAGCCCGGCCATCACCAGCAAAACCGCGGCGATAAGACAGAGAGTAATCGCCTGTCCCATATCGGGTTCGATTCCGATCAATCCCGCGAAAAGCACGACGACGGCGCCTATGGCGGCGATGCGCTCAGGGCGGTTGAGGTCTTTTTCATAACGCTGCAGAAACCATGCGACGAATATCAGAACCGCCAGTTTGGCAAACTCCGAAGGCTGTATGGAAATCCCTTTTACGAAAATCCATCGATGTGCGCCGTTTACCGCCGGCTGGAATAAAACATAGACAAGCGCCGCCGCCATCAGAACAAGTATGGCCTTGAGCGCCCTGGGTTTTTGAAAAAAACGATAGTCGACATGCATCAATCCCAGGAGCGCCAGAAATCCGACTGCCGCGAATTTCAGTTGACGCAGGAAGAAATAGTGTGATTCTCCATGCCTGGCGGCTGCGGATACGGACGATGCGCTGTAGACCATTACAAGGCCCAGGACGGTCAGAAAGCACACGGTGGATAACAGAATTTTATCGCTGCTGGGTCTATAAGCCATTTTCGTTCGAATCCGATAAGTTGCAGGCGGGACGCCTGCAACTTATCGGATTCGCTCCTTCTGCGAACTTTCGGACGTTTTCCTTGAAAACGTGGCCGCGGTGTTCGTAATCTTCAAACATGTCGAAACTTGCGCATGCCGGCGCGAGCAGCACTACATCGCCCGGTTTTGCCGCCGCACGGCCTATCTCGACGGCTTCCTGCATGGACTCCGCAACGTGAATAACCGCCGCGCCGGATAGCGCCCGGCGCATTTTTTCTGCGGCTTCGCCGATTAGTATCAATTGCCTTACACGTTCCTCGACAAGCGGACGGAGCGCTGCGAAATCTCCATCTTTATCCCGCCCGCCCGCAATCAGGTGAATTCCGCTACGAAACGCTCCCAGCGCCTTTTTCACGGCATCGACATTGGTTGCCTTGGAGTCGTTGTAATACGCGACGCCGTCGATTGACGCAACATGCTCAAGCCGGTGCTCCACGCCTTGAAATTTAATGATGCCGGCTTCGAGGCTCTCCGGCGGCGCTCCCGCGATCAGGGCAAGCAGCGAAGCGGCGAGAACGTTATCCAGGTTGTGCTCGCCCCTGATCTGGACGGCATCGACTGGAAACAGATCTTTCTCTCCGTCGCCGTCCCGAAAAACCATATGGCCGTTACGAATAAAAGCGCCTGCCTCGACTTCACCGGTTCGGCTAAAGAGCAGTGTTTTTACTTCGCTGGAAATACCGGCAGATTGACTTTCATTTCCGCACTTCGGGCGGCCGGGGCGGTCGCCCCTGCATTCCGGTTTTGATACCCATGCCGCCGTTTGCGGATCGTCCGCGTTCAGAACCGCGAAATCTCCCGCAGTTTGATTCATGAAAATACGCGCCTTGGCCGCAGCATATTCTTCAAAGCCGTCATACCTGTCCATGTGGTCGGGCGTCAGATTAAGAAGCGCGGCGGCGAAAGGACGAAACGTTGAAATCGCCTCCAGTTGAAAGCTGGAAAGTTCAACGACATAAATATCCTCAGGCGTCGATTCTTCGGCGAACTGAATAAGCGGCGTTCCGATATTACCCGCAGCGTGCGCTTTCAGGCCCGCGCCTGTCAGAAGTTCCGCCGTGAGCGTTGTCGTCGTGGTTTTGCCGTTCGATCCGGTAATGCCTATAATCTTTCCTTGCAGATGACGACAGGCCAGTTCGATTTCAGCGATAACGGGAATGCCCGCTTTCCGGCTGATTTCAAAGAACGGCAAAGACAGCGGAATTCCCGGACTAACTACCACAAGATCGGCTTCGGCGAAACTTTCGTTTCGGTTGCCGCCCAACTCCAGCGTCAGTTCGCCGGAAGAACGCACGGCTGATTTGAGCAGACCGGAAACGCCGGGCTCCAGCGCCTCACGTTTTTTGGAATCGGAGAGAACAACGCGCGCGCCGCGGCCCAGGAGAAAGCGCGCCGAAGCAATTCCGCTCCGTCCCGCTCCCGCAACCAGTACCGTTTTTCCCGTGTATTCCATATTCATATGCGTTAGATGCAATTACAAATCCGCGATAGTCTCCGGGGCGTCTTTTATTAATCCGGATACGATAATTTCCATATGTATGCCGCGCGAGCCTTTTACCAGTACGAGGTCGCCTGATCTTATGTTTTCCTCGGCAAATTTCGCGGCTTCTTCGGATGTTTCAAAAAAATGCGCCATCTTTCCGGCTTTTTCCGCTGCGCGGACGATTGCTCCGGCGTTTCCACCGACGCCGACTATCATATCTATGCCGTACTTTACGGCGAATTCACCGCACTCGTAATGCAACTGAGGCGCGGACGGCCCCAATTCCAGCATCTCGCCTGCAAACAGAATCCGGCGCGAAAACCCGGGCGCGGCGGCGAGAACTTCAATCATGCTTTGAAGCGCGCGGGGGCTTGAGTTATACGAATCATCAATAACGGCGAATCCTTCCGGGGAACGTAATATCTTTCCCCGCATTTTCGCCTGCTGCAGTCGCCCCAGCATGGGGACAATTTCTTCCGGAGTCAGTCCAAGACTCAGGGCGAGCGCAACGCCGGGCAAGGCATTCATAACGTAATGTTTGCCGGCAAACGGCAGCATGGCTTTGAGTGTTGCGTCGCCGCATGAAAGCCGGAACCGGGTCGAACCGAGATCACGGATTTCAATATTATCTGCGCGAATATCCGCGTCTTTCGACAGCCCGAATGAAATCTTTTTCCCGTTGAAACGATCCGACAGCTTACATACAAGCGGATCGTCCGCATTGTAGATCAGTGTTCCGTCCGGCGCGAGCCCGTTTACGAGCTCGCTTTTGGCTTCGGCAATCTGTTCAATCGACGCGAAAAATTCCAGGTGCGCCGGCGCGACGTTTGTCAGGATGCCCGTTTCAGGCAGCGCGATGCCGCACATTTCGGCGATTTCTCCCGCCGCGCTCATGCCCATCTCGAAAATTCCGATTTCATGTTCCGGGCGAAGTCCGAGCAGCGCCAGCGGTAAACCGAACAGGTTGTTGTAATTTCCCGGCGTCTGATACGCCTTGAACCGTGTATTAATCAACTGGTACGCAAATTCCCGCACGGTCGTTTTACCCACGCTTCCAGTTACTGCCGTCAGCTTTCCATTCCACGAGAGTCTTGCCGCCCGCGCAAGCGCCTTGAGCGCCTCATGCGTGTCTTTTACCCGGATAAGGACAAAATTTTCCGGCAATTCGCCGGATGGAGCGTAATCATCGGCCACGATGGCGCCCGTCGCGCCCGATGCCTGAACGTCGGCGATGAATTTGTGTCCGTCCGTCCTTGGACCGCGTATGGCAAAAAATATTTCACCAGGCGCGACGGTGCGCGAGTCGATGGAAACGCCCGAAAACGCAACGTCCCGCGAGCCCCGCGCCAGGGCGCCTTTTACGGCTGATTCAATTCCTCCCGCAGTCAATCCGATCAATAATTCGTAATTCGTAATTCGTAATTCGTAATTCGTAATTAAAGCTTCCCTGGCGATTTCCCGGTCGTCAAAATGCAGTTTCCTGTCGCCCACGATCTGATACGTTTCATGCCCCTTGCCGGCAATAATCACGATGTCGTCCCTGCCCGCCATGTTTATCGCTTCACGAATCGCGGCGCGCCGATCAGGATTTATCCTGCAATCCGCCGCGCCTTTTTCGATGCCGGATTCTATTTCATTTATGATCTGCGCCGGATCTTCGGAACGTGGATTATCGGAAGTTACAATCACGATGTCGCTGAGCCGCGCGGCGATTTCTCCCATAACCGGACGTTTGGCGCGGTCGCGATCGCCGCCGCAGCCAAATATGGTAATAAGTTTCCGATGTGGCAGTTGCCTCGCCGTTTCCAGCAGATTTTCAAGCGAAGCCGGGGTATGGGCGTAGTCAACCACGACAAGGAAATCCTGCCCGCCGTCCACCCGCTCCATCCTGCCGGGAACGCCTGAAAGCGCATCGACGCCGACGCAAACCTGCTTTCCGGTCAATCCCAGTTTGAGAGACGCGCCCGTTGCCGCCATGATGTTATAAACGTTCGTCCGCCCGACCAGGCGTGAATGGAAAATAAGTTCTCCCCCAGGCGTATTAAGAACCAGATCGGTTCCATCCAGCCGTTGCCGCCAGTCTTTTACATGAATATCTGCGGAGGGCTGAAATCCGAACGTTATTACGGGGACGCCAACCTCATCTGCGAGTCTCCTGCCGTAAGAATCGTCGATATTGATGACCGCGGCTTTTATTTCATTGCCGTTTTCCGGGGTGAAAAGTATTTTCTTTGCCTGGTAGTAGGTCTCCATATCTCCATGGAAATCAAGATGGTCATGCGACAGATTCGTAAAAACTCCGACGGTAAATTTCGCGCCGTAAACACGCTTCAACGCAAGGGCGTGAGAAGAAACTTCCAACGCTCCGTGCGTGCATCCACGTTCGGCGGCATCGCGGAAAAACCGGTCGATATCCGGCGCTTCGGGCGTAGTATGAATGCTGACGAAGCGTTCGTTCCCGATTCTCATTTCGATGGTTCCCGCCAGGCATGAAGCCAGGCCTGCCTGCGCAAGGATCGAATCAATCAGCCAGACGATTGTGGTTTTTCCCTTGGTGCCGGTAACGGCGGCCAGTTTTAATTTGAAACACGGCGAACAATAAAAAGCGTGTGAAACCTCCGCTAGAAATTTTCGCGCGTCATTAACCCGGATATACGGAATCGCGAATACGTCTTCGGTCGCCTTTTCGGACGCTACGGCGGCCGCTCCTTTTGCGATTGCTTCCGCGATGTAACACGCCCCGTCGGTTTTTTCGCCCCTGACGGCGACAAATAGATCGCCCTTTTTTACCGACCGCGAGTCATAGGCAATTCCCTGAACGGGAACATCAATGTTTCCCGTGCATTCAGTTTCAGGTATTAGCCGTATTGCGTCTTTCAGAATCATTGTCACTTCTTTGCAAAAACAACGGAACAGGTATCTCCCGGAGCTATAAGCGTACCGGGCGGCGGGTGCTGTGAAACGGCGACGCCTGAACCCTCCGATTTCAACCGGACATCAAGGTCGAGACAGATATCCAGAACACTGCGTTTGGACAGACCGCGAAAATTCGGAACGACGACGCTTTCATTTGCAACACGGACCGTAACGACACCCGGCGGATCCTTTTCCACCGACGGACTTTCTGCAAGCTCTATCAGGTACTCGACCGGCACGGCGTCGGGCAGAAAATCCACGGCGTCGTTTTTCACGGCCGTTTGTCTCGATTTCGGTTTGGACGGCGTGAGCGCCGGATCCGGAGGAACTTTCATCCGCATAAGGGCTTCCTGCGCAATCTTCTGGAATATGGGCGCGCTGACTTCGCCGCCGTAATAGCCGTTGCCGGGCTCATCAAGCTGAACCAGAACCGTAATTCTGGGATTCGGCAGCGGCGCAAAACCTATGAAAGAAGCCACGTGCTTGTTGCTGGAATACCGGTTTTTCCCGGTAACGGGATCCCTTACGATTTTCTGCGCGGTTCCGGTTTTTCCGCCGGCGACGTACCCGGTAAGGGCGGCGCGTTGCGCCGTGCCGCCGGGCAATACAACTTCCTTAAGCGCCTCGGCGATTTCAAACGCCGTTTTTTCATCCATAATCCTGACTTTTTCGGGCTCGCGTTTGTTCGTCAGATTTCCTTCACTGTCGATAATCCTGTCTACAATGGAAGGTTTTACGCGGTATCCGCCGTTCGCTATGGCATTAACGGCGGTTAAAATCTGCATGGAAGTTACGCCGACTTCATACCCGAAAGAAATAGCGCCGATCGAAAGTCCGGACCACCTGTTCCAATGACGCAAAATGCCGTCTTCCTCTCGCGGCAGGTCGATTCCCGTGGGCGATCCGAAGCCGAACACGCGGATGGACTCATAGAGCCGCTCCTGTCCCAGCCTGAGTCCGAGTTTGGCCGCGCCGACATTGGATGAAACCGCCAGCACCCTGTTAAAGCTCAAAAGCCCATATCTGCTATGGTCTCGAAACACGTGACCGCCGATGGTAATCGAGCCGTTCTGGCAGTCTATAATTTCATCCGGACGCGTCAGGCCTTCGTTCAGCGCCGCGGCGGCCACGGCGACCTTGAAGGTGGAACCGGGTTCAAAGACGTCGGTTACGGCGCGGTTGTACCAGTATTCGGTTTTATATTCGTTGTACCGGTTGCTGTCAAAGCGCGGATAGTTGGACAGGGCCAGAATGCGCCCCGTGTCCGCTTCCATGACAATGGCGGTTCCGGCGCGCGCTTTGGCGTTTTTCACGCCGGCGGACAGTTCGCGGTCGACAATATATTGAATCGACTTGTCGATGCTGAGCACCAGGGAGTGCCCCTGAACCGGCGGAATCTCCATTTCCGTCTGATATATCCTGGGCGTCTTTCTTCCATCCCGCGCAAAAGTATAGATACCGGGTTTCCCTTTAAGGTATCTGTCATATTCCTGTTCTATGCCCGCGCCGCCGTCGCCGTTCATGTTAACGAACCCCAGCACATGACAGGCCATATCGTTGTTAGGATAGGATCGCGTGTTTTCGTCGACAAAATAAACGCCGTCGAGATCCAGTTCGGCGACGGCTTTTTCCTTGTATTCATCAATCCGGCGCTGCACCACCAGGTAGTATTTTCGTTCTGGCATTTCCATCCGCGCCTGTAGTGTCTGGCGGTCAATGTCCAGGACCGAAGCCAGTTTTTTCGCGGT
>Ga0123353_10007802_pt1 | contig 14529 bp, 13 predicted proteins | sample TergutLab28metaG_3_FD_92763 | JGI IMG/M metagenome (GOLD analysis project Ga0123353, IMG submission 92763) | Labiotermes labralis P3 segment gut microbial communities from Petit-Saut dam, French Guiana - Lab288 P3 | ecosystem: Host-associated > Arthropoda: Insects > Digestive system > Gut ... | reverse complement strand
TGCTTGGAGGAGCATCAGAGCTTGAAATTATGGCACTTTTTCTTCAAGGAAAAGACCGTTACCCTGCCGGGCAAGGAAGGGAAGAAGCCCTCAAGCACAAGGTTGAGCGGTTGCGGGAACTGTTTGGGGTTGCCGAGAAAAAAGAACAGGAGAAAAAATGAGTACCGCCGCATCCCTTCCCCTCACGGCGGTACTCGAAATGACCTACCGCTGCAATCACGCCTGTTTGTTTTGCTCCTGTCCGTGGTACGCTGATAAGTTTGCCATCGAAGACGAAATCGGTGTCGATGAATGGAAAGCAGTCATCGACGAACTGCATGCCCGAAATGTCTGCGATATGGCATTCACCGGCGGCGAACCGCTGTTGAAAGAAGGTCTCTTCGACATCATCCGGCATGCAGTCAGTTTGGGAGTCAGCACGCATCTCTTGTCGAATGGTCGGACTATGTCCGACGACGTGTTGCAATTCTGTGCCGAAAACAAGGTACAGTTAAGCATAAGTTTGCCCGGCTTGGAGACGTTTCAGGAACACACCGGCAGCGACACGAATCCGCAGGATATACTGGACTGGCTGCATAAGTCACACGAGGCAGGCATTGCAACGGTTGCAGGAATTACCGTCACCAATCGCAATCTCTATGAACTCTTTGAAACGATGGCGGAAGCACTGCTTGCCGGTGCCGATTCGATTTTGCTCAACCGTTTCATGCCGGGTGGTCGTGGGTTGCAGCATCGTGATTACGAATTGAATCGAGAGCAATTAACCGAAATTCTTGACACAGCAGAAGAAGTGCTGCGCACAGCCAACCGTTTCGGACATGTCGGTACGGAACTGCCGCATTGCGTTATTGAACCGGCGAAGTACGAACACTTAAAAGTCGGCACTCGATGCAGTGCCGCCGTGGGATTTTTCGTGATTGACCCTTCGGGATATGTGAGAGTTTGCAATCATTCGGAACATCGTTTGCTGAATTGGCGGGAGTTGGACAGCATAGTTGAACATCCGTATTGGAAACGATTCACCGAGAAGTCGTTTTTGTCGCCGAGTTGTTTGAGTTGTGAACATTCATTCCGCTGCGACGGCGGCTGCCGCGAGGCGGCGCACATCGTTGGCGGGAAACTTGAATCGTTTGACCCGCTGCTGACAATCGATAGCGTTCACGACGAATAATACGTCTCCGACACTGCGTCCAAGTTCCTTCGTAAGATGCATCACTTTGCCCGCGGGTGCGCTTTGTCATACGCCGATTTCAAAATTGCCGTGCCGACGTGAGTGTAAATCTGCGTCGTCGAAAGCGAAGCATGTCCCAATAATTCCTGAACGCTACGGATGTCCGCACCCTCATTCAACAAGTGCGTTGCAAAACTATGTCGCAAAGTATGAGGTGTTGTTCGCTTGTCCAATCCTGTCTCCTGCAAATACTTCTCCAACATTCGGGCAACACTCCGAACAGTTATGCGTCCGCCGAATTTATTCAAAAAAATCGGCAAGTCCGCCGGTGCCGTTTTTGCGTTCTTCGCTCCCGCTTTCGTTTGTCTAGCGGCAGGCAATTCCCGCCCCAGCGAATCCATTCTGCCTTCAAGTAATTCCTTGCGGTACGGAAACCAATGCCGCAGTGCCTTGTTCGCAAAAGAACCGATTAAACCAAGCCGCTCTTTGCGTCCTTTTCCTCTGATGCGGATAATACCACTCGGCAAATCAAGGTCGCCGAAATTGATGCCGGTTAATTCGCTTATGCGCAAACCGGCAGAGTACATCACTTCCAAAATCGCTCTGTCGCGAATTCCAAACGGGTCATTGCCGGGCGGCGCAGTCAGCAGTTTTCCGACTTCTTCTGTTGATAGAAAGAACGGCAATTTGCGGCGGACATTGGTCGGATTATGAATCGCCCGCGCCGGATTTTCGGAAACAAAACCGTCCCGCAAGCCGAACCGGAAAAAACTGCGCAACGAAGCGAGCCGCCGGGAAACCGTTGATTTTGCGTAGCCCGCTTCCTGCATAGCAGCAGCATAGCCGCGAAGTTGTACCGCTGTGATTTCGGCTGCGTCCGGTATTCTTCCGCCGAATAAGTCGAACATATATTCGCTCAACGCTTCTAAATCCTCTCGGTAGGATTTGATCGTCAATTCGGAATAATTCCGCTCTACATTCAAGTATTGCAAAAAACGGATAATGGATTCGAGCATCGTAATTTTGCTATTTTACGATTTTACTTTATCTTCAGTATTCTGTTTTTCGGGTTCCTGCTTTTTTTCTGCGTCTGGTTTTGCGGTACTTGGCAGCGGTTGTTCGATTTTCTCAAATACGGAAGCCGGTGTCTTTTGCGGCGGTGCCGGTTGTGCCGAAACCTGAGCCGCCGGAGCGGCAGGTTGAGCCACTGCAGGTTGAACCGTCTGTGCTGACAACTGCTTATCCTTTTCCGATAATGATTTTTCAAGTGCGGCAACCCGTTTGTTGAGTTGTTCGATTTGCTCTTTGTCTTTATCGACAACTTTATCGACAACAATTTTTTCAGCCGCTTCAGCAGGTTTTTTTTCCGGCAAGGGCAACGGCTTAACTGTCGTAACGACCGGAATATCCGCCGAAATACCCGGAGCGGAGCCCTTGCCGAGTATGTTGTCAATGATGTTGTCCGTCGGAACAGCATAACCGCCTTTATAACTGTTTTGGCTGCTGTTTTGCGGCGGCAACACCGGTTTGTAAGCATTATATCTTGGGTCCAGCGGTTCACTGACCGGAACATCAACGGGCAGCGGCGTTATTGTTTGCGGCGGAAGTTGCGCCGTTCTTCTTGCTCCAAACGAATTACAGCCGACAAAAAACAAGAGCGATGCGGATAACAACACCGCAAGCAAGACGGAGATAGTCCGCTTCAAGGAAGACAGGTTTCCGCCTTTTTCGTTAAACTCTTCGGAAAATTTTTCTGTTCCTGAAAAAAACATTGAAAAAAATGTCCTCTGCGGGAAAATTACGTTGACTTTTCTTTCGACATCATGTATCATATACTTACATTGTTGAAGATACGTCGATTATACCCCATGTTTTGGGAAATGATGAAATAAACGCTGGAATAACATAAAAGAAAAACACTTTTCGGAAGGGTTATTTCGTTTAGGGAAAATTTTACTTTCAGGAGATTGAAATGGGAAACGTGAACTATAGGTTAGGTAATTTGAGGGGGGGAAACGAAATAATACGAGTGGCGGGTGATAACCCGTCGGTAAGTGACGCTAAGAGAGCATTCACGCTCGTAGAACTTTTAGTCGTTATCGCCATCATCGGCGTTCTCATCGCATTGCTCTTGCCCGCAGTGCAAGCCGCCCGCGAAGCAGCACGGCGCATGTCATGTTCGAATAACGTCAAGCAGCTTTCGCTGGCACTGCACAACTATCATGACGTAACGGGCTATTTTCCATCGCACTCCTGCCGGTTGATATTCTCGTCAACGGCAGATTCCTCGGTTAAATACACTTACAACAACACGCCGGGTTACAACGGAATGGTTACCCTTCTGCCGTTCATGGAACAGCAAGCCCGATATGACAATTTTAGTATGTCATGGAACATTGCTTCACCGCCGAACACGTGGACTACTTCCGGGATGGGACCGGGACCTGATGCCAACAGCAGTCCGGGGCGTGGTACTATTGAGGGCTTGTGCTGTCCTTCGGATAACCGTGCAGTCAGCACGATGACAGAAGATACGAAGACATCGTACATCATGTGCCGCGGCGATGTAATTACCGACTATACTACATCAAACGGTCCCAATTCGCCGACTGCGCTGCCTCCGGTAATGAAACGCGCTATGTTTTCCCGATTCGTTTATCAATCAATGGCATCGGTAGAAGACGGTACCAGCAACACAATAGCGTGGTCGGAAGGTATCACAGTCGCTGCTTCTACGTCTCTCAAGGGGCGTTTAGCCGAACTTCTTTCGCAACAGGCAGCCGTTAAGGCAAATCCGGTTGGAACCTGTTCGTTCAGTGTCTCGGCTTTGTTCGATTCTACAAGAAAAGCGTTGGCAAAGGACTACGGTGTCAACCTCGGTGCGCGCCTTCTTGACCATAGGGCTTTCTTTAACACCTTCCAAACGATTAGTCCGCCGAACAGTGTTTCCTGTGCGATGGGTTCCGCTAGTGCTAACGTTTCATTCAACGCGGAAGCATTAGTATCGGCGACGAGCAATCATAGCGGCGGTGTGAACTGCGGCTTGGTTGACGGCAGTGTGCGGTTCGTTTCTGATACGATAAATTGTATTTCCAGCGGTTTGACTGCTCCCCCGAAGGAACAGACGACCGGTCCAAGTGAATTCGGCGTTTGGGGTGCCTACGGCACCGTAGCCAGCGGCGAAAACACAACGTTATAGAATATTTTTGTTTAGCGGGCGGTTCAGCGAACCGCCGTTAAACGGTTTTACCAACAAGGAGAATTTTTTCATGCAAAACAATATAAAGAAGTGCGCAGGATTGAAATCCTACGCTAAGAGAGCATTCACCCTCGTTGAGCTTCTCGTCGTTATAGCGATTATCGGAGTTCTAATAGCATTGCTTTTGCCAGCGGTGCAAGCCGCCCGTGAAGCCGCACGACGAATGCAATGCGCGAATCATGTCAAGCAACTTTCGCTGGGGCTTCACAACTATCACGACACTAACAAGTCGTTCATGGCGGGGCAGAACGTGCTTGTTTTGAAGACGACCGGCGGAGCAGTTCGCGGCATCTCCGGCTTTTCGGCAATGTTCCGAATGATGCCGTTTGTGGAACAGCAGGCGCGGTATGACCAAATTTGCGGCAACACGCCGAGTGCTTTCGATGTGGAGACATATCATCCCGGTGCCTGGTGTGACGGAACAACGGCAGCAAGTCACGCAACGCGGCATCCCGGTGCGCAGGGTTGGATACCGTACATGACTTGTCCATCAGACGGTGCAAAGCCCATTGGTGACCAGCAGGCGTTCTGCAACTATGTGCAGTCCTACGGCGACCAGCCATGGTTCAGAGATAATGCAGCGTACCTGAGAGACAGTCGCGGTTTTTTCAGTACCGTAACCGGCTCTTCACCGATTCGTACAATGGGTTCTATTTCTGACGGAACAAGCAATACGGTTGTGTTTTCCGAGACCGTTACGGCTCCGCGGGAAAACACCAATAACAGATCAATCCGCGGTGCAATAGCGACTATTGCGGCAATTACTTCCGGTACCACTACGCCAAAAACGTGTGCGGATACCGTCGATGCGTATGATAAAAAGGTTTATGCCCCAGAAGGTTCAGGCGGGGTGATACTGATTAAGCAATACCGCGGTACGAGAGTAATGGACGGACGTGCCTTGCATGAAACCTTCATGACGATTATGCCGCCGAATTCGCCGAGTTGCGTTCAGGATGTTGTCGGAAGCAGTGCCGATGGACACGAAAGAAATCACTGTTTTCTTGCGGCAAACAGCAACCATTCCGGCGGTGTACAAGTAGGTTTTGCTGACGGCTCTGTGCGCTTCGTTTCGGATACTGTTGACAGCGGCAATCAGAACGCTCCGGTTAGTGCTTCAAAATCGGGTGAAAGCGATTACGGCGTTTGGGGCGCAATCGGTTCCATCAACGGCAAAGAAAGTAAATCCCTGTAGTAAATCGAATTTCTAAAGAGGCGGGGGCTTTAGCCCCCGCAATACCGTCAACTTTTAGGAGAACCAAAAATGAAAACAACCAAACACGGTTTTACGCTTGTTGAACTTCTCGTGGTCATCGCCATTATCGGCGTTTTGATTGCTCTGCTTTTACCGGCGGTGCAGGCGGCGCGGGAAGCAGCACGGCGAATGTCCTGCTCGAACAATATCAAACAGGTCTCGCTGGCACTACACAACTACCATGACATCAAGAAGGCATTTCCTTCACAGTCCTGCCGGCTGGTATTCCAGTCGACGACGGATTCTGCTGTTAAATACACTTACAACAACACGCCCGGCTACGGCGGAATGATTCCCATTCTGCCGTTCATAGAACAGCAAGCCCGATACGACAATTTCAGTATGTCGTGGAACATAACCTCTCCGCCAGACACGTGGACTTCTTCCGCAATGGGACCGGGTCCTAACGCCGACAGCAGTCCAGCGCGGGGTGTTATTGAAGGGTTGTGCTGCCCTTCGGATCCCCGCTCAATTGCGCTGTCAGGCGGTACTGACACAACGCTGGTTGATACGAAAACCTCATACGTGATGTGCCGCGGCGACGTTATAACCGATTACACTACATCAAATGGTGCTAACTCACCGACATCACTGCCTGAAAGAATGAGACGACCGATGTTCTCTAGGTTTGTCTATCAAACGATGGCTTCCGTAAAGGACGGTACCAGCAACACGATAGCATTTTCGGAGAGCATAACGGTCGCTCCCGCGGGTTCTCTCAAGGGACGTGTTGCTCACCTTTCTGGACAAGCCGCAGCGGTTAAAGCGGACCCGGTTGGTACCTGTTCATTTGCCGTTTCGACTTTGTTTGATTCAACAAGGAAAGCGTTGGCAAACGACTACGGCATTAACATCGGTGACCGCTTTATAGATAACCGCACTTTCAAAAACACGTTTAATACGATTTCTCCGCCTAATAGTGTTTCTTGTGCGATGCACGCTAACGCTGCCAACAACTCATTTGGTGCTGAGGGTTTAGTGGCAGCGACGAGCAATCACAGCGGTGGTGTGAACTGCGGCTTGGTCGACGGCAGTGTGAGGTTCGTTTCGGACACGATAAACTGTATTTCGTCCGGTTTGACAGGACCAGCCAAGGAGAAAGAAGGCGGTCCTAGCGATTTCGGCGTTTGGGGTGCTTACGGCACAGTCGGCAGTGGCGAAAACACTACTCTGTAATTCGTTTAAAAAGAAACTAGTCGTTCAAAAGAGGCGGGGTGCTTTAGCCCCCGCTTTCCCCGCCAGTACTTTTTTTTGCAAAGTATGGTATAATGTTGGTGTCGGTTTTGTTCTACCGGACATTGTCACGGGCAAAACCGGTCACCCTGCATCTGTCCGAAATGTCAGAAACAACACTTGCAGTTATCGACTCCCGCGCATTGCGGAAGGTTTTTGGCGACAGCGATGTCCACCTTCGGAAAATTCGTCAAGCCCTTTCCGTACAAGTGATAGTCGACAACAATCAAATCATTTTACGGGGAAATTCCGATGCAACCCGCCGCGGAAGCCGCCTGTTGGAACGTCTCCAGCAACTAGCCCTGAAAAATCAGGAACTTGCGCCGGAGGACATTCAGCGTTCCATATCGGAAGTCCTGCAAGACCGGAATATCTCCGATTGTCAGCCGCTGGAGGTCTTCAGTTGCAAGTTAGTGCGTCCCAAAACCGCCGGTCAGGCAAGATATGTCGAAACACTCCGCAAAAAAGAGGTTGTTTTTTGCATCGGACCTGCCGGAACAGGAAAAACCTATCTTGCCGTTGCCAAAGCAGTCGAAGCCCTGCGCAGCGAAGCCGTCCGAAAAATCGTTTTAGTGAGACCCGCTGTCGAAGCCGGCGAAAATCTCGGTTTCTTACCCGGCGACTTACAGGCGAAAATCAACCCGTATTTAAGACCGCTCTTCGACGCTCTTGCCGACATGATTGACCGCGATATTCTCAAACGGTACATGGAAGAAGACCGAATCGAAGTAATACCCCTTGCATATATGCGGGGCAGAACACTAAACAGTGCCTCGATTATCCTCGATGAAGCGCAAAATACGACCGTTGCCCAAATGAAAATGTTTCTAACCCGAATGGGAGACGGTTCAACGATAACCGTTTGCGGAGATATTACTCAAATTGACTTGCCGATGAACAAAAAGAGCGGGTTATCCGATGCTCTAATTCGCCTAGAAAATATAGAAGATATTGGATTTGTCCGGCTGGACAGGTCAGATATTGTCCGTCATCGTCTTGTTCAGAAAATTGTTAATGCGTATGAAGTTTCGGAGTTGCCGAAATACGGCGATATTTCCTCAATGCGGGAGTGCAATGATGCTGAACCCATGTAAAAGATGTCTTCAATAGTTCCCAACCCATTGAATCAGAATAACCGGAACGGTAATGGTTCGTCCGAGTCGCGGGTTATGCCTTCTCCGCAGCGGCGCGACCGGAAAGAACGTGTCGAGGCTAGTTATTCTTCCCGCGACGGCAAGTTTTCGATGATATATCAGGGATTTATAGCCCATAATCAGGGAGTTGAGTTCCTTCTGATATTTTTGACCTCGGCTGTCATTGCGTTATTGATTCAGGCGTATGACCCGCCGCTGCAATGGCGGTATAACGATGTGCCGGAAAGAACTATCGTTTGCCGCACGCCATTTCTCGTCGTGAGCGGTTATGAAAAAATACGAGACCAAGAGCGGGCAAGAATGGAAGCACCGCATGTCTTCGTTAACGACTTGCTGCCGCTTGTTCAACTTCGGGAATCCTTGTGGAATACCGTTGCAGCAATGGTGCGTTTCAGGAAGTATGACCGTCTTGATGACCAAAGCAGAGCGGATTTTGACCAGTTTCTCCCCCGTCCAAAAACGGACGAAAAAGAGCCGCCGGTGATTGATAAATCCGCCGTTTTTGACAAGTTCGTTGCTCATTTCAAGGATGCGGCAACACTGGACCAGTTTAGCGAGGGGCTTCGCAAGTCCTTCACCCCTTTTGAAGTACACGGCTTACTCGATAAACTTACTTACGACGCGAGACAAGGAAGTCAAGACCATATTTTAGTGTATCGGAAGGGCGACCCGCCGGATAGTGCCGTATCGTTCCGCGTGAATGAAGTTATGATAAAAAACGGGCAGTTTCGGGAAAGTTTCAAAAAGAATTTGCCCCGCGATATGCAGAACGATGACTTTGTTCAGTTGCTGTCGAACTGGCTGGGACGGAAAGTGGAAGCGACTTTGCAGGAAGATGACAACGCCACACTTATTGTTCAGCAAAAGGCGGCGGACGAAGTCCAAGATGTCTATGTCGAATTTACGGTAGGCAAACCCATTATTTCGGCAGGAACACTGCTTGGCAAATCAGAAATGACGATGCTTCAGGCAGAGTACGATGCTTTTGTCGAGGGACGCACCGATAAGGAACGTATTCACCGATTCGCAGCGGCAACAGTGATTATTGCGTCTCTGTTTGGAATATGCTGGGGTTTTGTCCGCAGACGTGAACGCCGCCGACCGCATACCATACCCGCTTTCTCTACAATGCTGATAGGAATGATTCTTGCCGTTGCGTTTGCCCGGCTTGTACAGCACCACTCCTTAACCAGCGCAGAATGGGAAATACTGCCGCTCCTGCTTTTTACGATAACCGTTTCCATCACATATTCGTGGGAAATTGCCATTGTTTTCTCTTTTGCCTTAATCCTGATTCTTTCACTGGGAACCGGCGGCGGAATCAACCTTTTAATAATCTTGTCGGTGGTCACAATCTCGGCAACCCTTCAACTTGGGCGGCTTCACAGCCGGAGAAAATTGATTGTCGTGGGATTTAATGCCGGTGTTGTTGCTTTTCTGATTACGTTGGCGGTTTATGTTTTCGCAGGACATCCTATTGATGATAATTTATTACGAAGTGCGTTTATCAATTTTATCTGGGCATTTGCTTCCGGTTTTGTTTTGACGGGACTTCTTCCATTTATTGAAGGACCGTTTAATATACTGTCCGATATGAGTTTGCTGGTGCTGGCTGACATTTCACATCCGTTGTTGCAAAACCTGATTCGGGTAGCACCGGCGACTTATAATCATTCGATGCAGGTCGGAATCATTGCTGAAACAGCGGCGGAAGCGATTGGGGCAAGAGGACTTTTCACGCGGGTCGGGGCGTATTTTCACGACATTGGAAAAAGTATCAAGCCGGAGTATTACAGCGAAAATCAGGCGGGCATCGAAAACATTCACAACACGCTGGGACCGCAGTTGAGTACTCTTGTAGTTGTTGCACATGTTAAGGACGGTGTTGCGATGGCAAAACAGCATCGTCTTCCGAAACCGCTAATTGATTTGATTGAACAACATCATGGTACTTCACTGGTGTCATTCTTTTACGGAAAGGCAAAAGCGGCAAACAAAGACAACCAGAACGTTGAGGAAAGTACGTTCCGTTATCCTGGACCGAAGCCGACTACGAAAGAGGCGGCGATTCTAATGATAGCCGACTCTTGTGAAAGTGCCTGCCGCAGTATGGGACCTGATGCAACGCCGGGAAAAATCGAGAACAAAGTACGTCTGATTATCAAGCAGAAGTTGGACGACGGACAGTTGGACAACTGCCATTTGACGTTGCATGAACTTAAAATAGTGGAAAATTGCGTTATAAAGTCGATTATTGCCGCGATGCATGGGCGTGTGCGCTATCCCGAACCAGAACCGAAGCGGGATTAACCGCTTTGAGCAGCGAATGATGAGCGGTGAGAACAGAGCCGCAACCGGCGAAGCCGCAACCGGCGAAAAAGTCCTCTTTGCTCTTTCACTTTTTCGGTGCCGGAGCCGCCGACACCAACACCGACGTATTGGGTGCCTTGCCGGAATAGAAAGCGAGGTAATGCGTCCCTTTGACTGCAACGGCGTTCACGTTACCGGCATCATAAGTGACATCGCTTCCAACGGCAACCGCTTCAGGAACTGACCAGCAGAGCGGATTATTGAACACTGCATCCGGTTCAACAACCCGCCGCTTGAGAACTCCTCTGCCGCGATGGTAGTAATAATTGCTCAACAAGCCGGTTTCGGTATCGAAAATCAAACTCGGTGTCGAAGCAAGTACATCGCCGATGTTAGTTTGAGAACGTTTCCACGTTGCACCATAGTCCGATGACACCAGTTGGAATTGAGCGCGCGCCGTAGTAGTGACACCCAATTCCATTCGGGCAACAGCAAGAATTTTGCCGTCTCCGAGATAAACCGCCGAAGGTTCGGTAGGCCATTGCGTTTTCGGTAATTCGGATTCAATAACGTTCTGTTTCCATGTTGCGCCGTCATCGCTGCTCGTCAGCGTACCCCATGAGTGATTTGCGTCTTTATCGCTGTAGTTTCCGGCGAACCACAATGCCATAAGTCCGACCGTCGGAACAGCGAATACGTCTGTTATCTGCACAGGTGCCGGGTCAAGTTTCGGCGTTGCTATCCGAGTGAATGTTACACCGTCAACAGAGCGGTAAAGGTCATGGTAAATGTCATGATTCCATCCCTTCCATTCTGCCCCGCGGATTCGGCGCACCCAAAGGAGTATTGCTCCCGTAGAGTCCAGTCCCTTTCCGATGGTAACTTCGCCGCTGTCCGGTGTGTTAACGACAAGTGTTTCCGGTGTCCAATTCTTTCCGTTGTCCGTTGAAGTACGGGCATAGACAGCGCGGGCGGCTTCATTGACAGTATGGGCTTTACCCCGGCTATACACGCAGACCAGTTTCTCCCCGATGGCTTGAATCACAGGCCACGAATTATAGCCGCTAACATCCTGCACGACTTGCGGTTTCGTAGGCGCAGCAACAGGCGTTATTTTGACCATTGCCAAGCCGGTTGGACGAGTGAACGTGTCAACAGGGTCATCGGGTTCACGCTGAATACGCACTGACAGCGGTGCGTCCGGTTTCACGGGATAGTAGGATTCCAGAACGATAGTCCGCGAAAATAGCGGCGCAACAGGAAGTGCTGTCCGCACCGGATTTCCCAAAACGTAACGGGAAGTAAAAGAAGCATCCTCCAACATCTGCGACAAATGAACTCGATAAACATCTTCAAACGCGGGACTTGTCTCCGTGTCAGTTGTTGTAAGGACTATTTCGACTTTTACGCCGCCGCAATCGCTGGAGAAGCTGGGAACGATACCGGCAACGGACTGTCCGGCAGTGCCGCCGGATAAAGACCATACCGGAATGTGCGTGGAACCGCTCGACATAACTACAAGCGAGGGTTGTCCGGTTGCAATCGACAAGTCGTTTGCTGTCAGGCAGACCGGCTTTGCTGTACCGGTATTTTGTGCAATGGTTTCAGAAGTAAGCCCGCCGATGAACAGCAAGCAGCATATAATGGATAATTTGTACGTCATAGTTCTATTATGAAATTCTTAACCGCAAAAATCAAAGATTATTCTGATACCTGTCAAGTGAACATTTTTCTTCTTCGTGGTAAATCTTTTGACGGGACAGAAGAATGTCCCAATCAATCTCCAGCGCATTGAATTCTGGACCGTCCACGCAGGTAAATTTGGTCTCGTTTCCTACCCGGACGCGGCAGCCGCCGCACATTCCGGTTCCGTCTATCATCACACTGTTCAAACTGGCAAAGGTTTTTACTTTGAAAGGACGAATTGTTTCCGCACAGAACTTCATCATCACCGCAGGACCGATGGTATAGATACAACCGACTTCGTCCTTCTTTTCTTCGAGTATTTCTTTGAGCGGCGCGGTAACTTGTCCTTTGCGTTCTGCGCTGCCGTCATCGGTAGTGATGATATGCTGACTGCTCACTGCCGCCAGTTTATCCGTCCAGAAAAGCAAGTCCTTGGTTCTTGCCCCTTGAATTGAAATAACTTTATTTCCGCAGTTAAACAATGCTTTCGCAATCGGATAAATCGGTGCTGTTCCGACTCCGCCAGCGACCATTATTACGGTGCCGAAGTCCTCAATTTCGCTGGGCTTGCCGAGTGGTCCAAGAAGAGCGTGCAGGTTATCTCCAACCTTGCGGTCAACGAGTTTTCTAGTTGAAGTACCCAACGCCATTATAACCATTCCGATAGTGCCAGCACTGCTGTCGGAATCGGCAATCGTGAGCGGAATCCGTTCGCCGGTCTCTTCAGCCATCGCAATAACGAAATGACCGGGCTGCGCCTTTGCCGCCAAACGCGGATGTTCGACTACCATCTCGAAAATGTTCGGAGCAATCTCTTCGTTCTTTAATATCGGTACCATAACTGTGTCTTTTAATACGGGGCTATTTCGGCATTAAACCGTTTAGTGCTTGTCCTAAGGCTCCCATGTCCATTCCTTCGGAAAGTGAAGACATACTTTCCGCAGAAACCCGGCGCGATTCATTAACGGCTTCATTTACAGCCGATACGATGAGTTCTTCAAGGAGTTCGGCATCGCCTTTCGCTATCAGAGCGGGGTCAATTTTGCAGTGAATCATTTCCTGCATCCCGTTCATTTCGACTGTAACCATGCCGCCCATCGAAGAACCGCTAACCCGCAGTTCTTTGAGTTTGCCGCTCATTTCCTGTAATTTTCCGCTCATTTCCTGCGCTTGTTTCATCAATGAGCCGAGTTCAAACATTTTTCCGAACATGATATGCAATAAAAAAAGAGTATTGTGCCGCAGCCCTTCGGCAGCGGCTATTATTTGATGTGTTACTTTAACTACTTCACCGGTTTTAATGTCGAAGTGGTCGTACCTGTGCCGGTCATTTGCTGCTGCATCGTTTGTCCCGCCGCTTCGAGTTTCATTTCCATTTCCATTTTGATGTCTGCAACGGTTGATGGTACCAGACCGGTTTCAAGTTCCAGCGTGATTGTTGTCGCGGTATCAATGTCAACTTTTGTAAAAGTCATTTTTCCGCCGCCGGTTTCGACTTCGTTCGGTTCTGTTGATTTCATACTGGCTTTAGAAATAATAACAGCAATTTTCTTTCCATTTTCTTCTTTGACTTCTTTCAAAGTGTTATTCAGAACGGCTTTGACTTTTCCTAGCATCGGAATTTCCGTCGTGCTTTCTGTTTTCCATTCCTCGCCGACTGCGACTGGCTTGGAAGGCATTGCTTCATGCTGTGCGTCGAAGTTTTTCGTCATTGCTTGATTGCTGAACTGTTTTTTCAGCATCTCGGCGGTCTGTTTTGGATAATCGGGATTGTTGGCGAGTTTTTCGAAGAATTCTTCGATTCCTTCTACCTTGGCAACTTTACCGTCTTTGAAGGTTAATACCAATTTCATGCCGACCATTGCACCGGCTGCCTTCATCGGACTTGCAGCGGATTCAGGGTCAGCACTGTCATATTTCATGTTCATCATAGCCGACTTGGTTTCCATAGCGATGCGGGTCGTTTCCATTACAATTTTCTGCGTGCCGTTTTCTACTTTCGGTGAAACATCGAGCGACATGTATTGTGTCTGCTTTTGTTTCATCGGCATCTTTGCCGCTTGTCCTGCCATTCCGATGGACATATCCATATCGGATTCAATGACATTCTGATATTTACCGGCAGGAAATTGAACTTTTAACGTGTATTTTTCCTGCGCCGAAGCGGAAAGGCAAAATGCGGAAACAACACAAAAACAAAGGAACAGGGTAATTTTTTTCATTGTAAAACTCCGGTTGAAAAGGGGATTAGCAGAAGTTATTGTACCGTATAGCCGGGAAAAAACCAGCGGGGCAATCCTAATCCCGCGTCCAATTGCAAGTTGCCCCGGCACCCACAAAACCACCTAACATCAAGCCCTAAATTAAAAAATTTTATTGACGTAACTACTTGAAAACAAAACACTTCTGTAAATTGTATCATTTTGCACATAGTGACTACCTATTTTAACGTTGTTTTACC
>Ga0123353_10007801_pt1 | contig 14530 bp, 27 predicted proteins | sample TergutLab28metaG_3_FD_92763 | JGI IMG/M metagenome (GOLD analysis project Ga0123353, IMG submission 92763) | Labiotermes labralis P3 segment gut microbial communities from Petit-Saut dam, French Guiana - Lab288 P3 | ecosystem: Host-associated > Arthropoda: Insects > Digestive system > Gut ... | reverse complement strand
TACTAATATCTGCCAACAAAATACCTGAATAACGTTCTGCATCTCTCTTGCTTATATATTATTTAATTATATATATAAATAATAATATTAATAAATATTATATACGCGCGTGAGTGTGCGCATTATGCGTGTGCGTAACACGCAGGAAAGGAAGATGTTGACAAAGAAGTATAAAGATGTACGTGATGAGATTTCAGAATTTTGGGATTGGCGCTTTAGGACGATAGATTCTTAATCTGATTCTTTAGACTTTCAATTTCCAAAAGTTGCATATTGTGCCTCTCAATACAAAACAATTGATGAGATAGTGATGGCACAAATAACTTGTCTTCTTTATACGCATAGTGCAATTCCAGTGCCCAATTTTGATGGTAAGGCTTATGATCTGAAATAACTTCGGGGAACTTAAAGCCATCATTTTCATCTAAAAACGCTATTATCCCGGCGTTTTTATAGTTAGCGTTATCGCCAACTATAAAGGTTCTCAAAACTGATAAACCTGCCACGATAGCCACTTTTTCCTTGAGATACTTGCTCTTGTTGAGATGGGCGCTATTATCTAATTTTAGCTCGTTCATTGTGGCAACCATAAACGAAGCGGCACACTTGTGGCGATCTAATAGACCAGCAGGGTCTTCCATATAGCGTCCCTTTATGCGGCTTTTGACACCATCATAGTTGCGCAACATGAAGATTTTGGAGCTATTAAAATCACTACGAAGGGCTTGAATTTGGTCTGAGCTTAGTCCAAGATTAGGCGAGCCTAAGCGGTTTATCACATCGTCAAAAAGAGCGTTGAAGTGTATTTCTTTGGGCATTGAATCACCACGTATCATCTGCTATAATATCTACATTCGATACTGCATAGTGACCGCCGTTCTTTTCAACAATTTCGTCTAAGCAAACATCGCCATTACTGAACTTCATGCTGTCGTCGGCGCTGTCTTCGAACATCGACTCTACAGTAACATCGGACGGTTCTTGCATTGTGGCTCCTTATTATGCTGTAAGTGTGATTACTTGCTCAATAATTGAATATAATTTATGCACACAACTATCAGGCCAAATTACATCTTCTTACGTCTTTTAACGTCTGTTTGATGATCAGGGACTTGTGTTTTGGGTGACGGAGTTGGGTTAATCGCGGACACAGCGGACGGAAAGGGCGGAGAGCTAATTATACATCACGACAGCAATCCATTCTCTTGAAAGCACAACGCCAAAATCAAATGCAGCCATAGTCATCAGGTACGACAAACCATCGGTATTAGCCGAAATATAACCGTTGTGTTGATTGATAGACCTATGCGGAAATTCCATCATTGTAACAACTACCCCTGCAACTTCATTGGCCCAAGTATATTTAATGCCTGTATATAGCAAAATAGTATTACCTAAAGGGCTTGCTGATGCTGGCAAATTAAACGTTAGCCAAGCATTGTCTTCGCCAAAAAGCAACATCGGCGCGCCAGCACTTCCGGCGGTTCCGCCTGATGTTCCGGGTATGACACCAGTAAAGGTTCGCACATTGACTATTGCGTCCTTTCCATCTTTTCCCGCAGGCCCTTGCTCACCCTTTTCTCCCTGCGGACCTGTCGGCCCTTCAATACACCCAAAAACAAACAACCCCGCCAATACCAGCATTAATAGTTTTTTCATGAGTTCACCCATCGATCTTTTTTTGCAATCATTTGTTTTTGAGCCACCAAAAAACTGCGATAGGCAATAAGCCAATGCAGGCAGTAACTATAACTAATAAACAAGTTTTGCTATATTTTAGCATATCTCCATAATCAAAATATTCATAACCATAACCGATTATGTCAACCAAAAATTGAACCCCAATCACCAACCCTAAACAAACAAAAAACAAAAACCATACTATACCAACGATAGTCAAGAATTTTCTCATCACTTAATCTCCTACGGCCTACAAACCTTACAAGCCCGATAACCACGCTGATGCGCCTCTGCCTTACTCTCAAATACTATGAGATTCTCATGAAGTATTCTCTGCGCCCATCTGCAATGAGTAAAGTGATATATGTCTGAATTTATGCTGCCCCAAAAGATTAGTGCGAGAGTGAGAAATTGCAGAAAGAATTTTTTCATGAGAGTATTCCTGAAAGCGAAAGTGTTAGAATCAATACTTAAACTTAATTTCTACGCGCATCCCTAACATGCGTAGTTCGCCCTGTCCACTTATCAATAACATTGTAATCCTGTATATCGTATCTATTTGACATAATATACATACCACCAAGAGCCACAACGCATACCAGCGCTACAATAGCAAAGATTTTCCAGAACATACTACTCACCCCAATCACTCATGCCACCATAGATGACCCTGAACCTCGACTGTCTTTTTTCAAGTGATACTTTTCTGACTGTAATAAGCTCTGTGTGCTACCCCAAACAACACCCTTGTCGCGCTCATCCAATTGACGATATAAAGCAAGGTATTCTTTTTCGTCTTTTGTCATACCTACAGATTCCGAAGAATCAAACCCCATAATATAGCACGGAGAAACTCCGAAATATTCCGCCATTTTTATTACTGATGAACGAGGGATGTTTTCGACACGTCCGAGTTCATATTTCTGTACGGCAGAATAATTAACCCCGATAACTTCCCCAAGTTGTTTTTGAGTAATTCCTCTCCGCTCACGAAGCCCTCTGATGATTTCTGCCATTTTTGTACTCATACACGCTCCCTGTGTTAAAGTAATATTATTATAATAGGTAAAAATGTAAAAAAAGTTTAATTTAATTAAAAAATATCTTGACACGCTTATTAAGACCATTGTATATTTAAAAGCGAGAAGGGGGAAACTATGGAAACGAAGAATAAATCAGAACTTAATTTAGGTGCGGTAGTTCGGATAGGAGGGGTGGTCTGCCTTGTAATGCTAACAATTGAAATGATCACCGCTTCACACCCTGATCGTCCCTTGTTTATTGCACTTCAAACCTTGGTATTCCTTGCCTTATATTGTGTACTAAGGATTGATAAAGTTATTTAAAATAAAAGGAAATATAAAAAAATGAACAAAAATTTACTCAAATCAAAAATGGTTCTTCATGGAGAAACCGCCAAGTGCTTGTGCGAAGCATTAGGTATTACAGAGCAGAGTTTTTCGCAAAAAATAAATAACTCTACCGGCGGGCAGTTCACACAGCGTGAGATCAAAATAATAATGGAGCGGTATAGCCTTACAGATAGTGAAATTAAGGATATTTTTTTTGCGGCTGATGGTCTTAATAAGGGTGCTGTTGCACCCACACCCACCACCCAAACCAATAAGGAGTAGCTGGTGAAAAACAAGTCATTTCCTGTCGCAGTCAACATTTGCGGCCTGGCTTACAAGGTGGAGCGAGTGCCATATAAGACGGTAGATGCTTTCACAAGCGCGACTATTGTTCACGAAGAGCAGAAAATATACGTCAACGAGGCTATAAGCGATGAAAAGGCGAGGATTGCATTATTACATGAGAGTATACACGGGATATTGAGCAATGGTTGTTTTGAGCGGGAGAATCAAGATGAAATACTGGTACAGCACCTCGCGAACGGACTGTACCAGTTTTTGAAAAGCTGTCCAGATTTTATTTAGCCTTTTTAGGCATTTTAGTCTGTGACAGAGCGCTGCCGGCAACTGATTTGACTTTAGCGCTGTGGCGGTCATCACTGAGCACTTTGGATGTTTTTGTAGCCACCTTTGGAGATGTTTGTTTTTTATTCACCTTTTCCTCCTTTTTGGTTAGGGTGATTTGATGAAAAATACTTTATAGGAATATAAAAATCAATGACTGCTCAAACGGGCAATCTTGGTTGGTAATCACAAAATTTCTCTTTTTGGAGCGTCTCAATGGGTAAGAATCCGGCAATAAAATTTTATCCCGACAACTGGTTCGGCGGTACACGCTTTATGACGTGGGAAGAGAAGGGGCGCTATATTGATCTTATCATGTTACAAGCTCAAGTGTATCCCCGTCATATCCCAGCCGAGACGTTTAACGATTGGGGTAATGGAAGTGTTGAAATTTTGTCAAAGTTTTTAATTGATGATGATGGTGGTTACTACAATGAGCGCGCTAAATTAGAAAGTGAAAAATCACATAGTGCAAGTGAAAGAGGCAGGAATGCTGTTAATCAAAGAAAAGATCGAATTAATACAAATGATGATACAAATGTAAATACCATTGTAGATACAAATGTATCTACAAATGATGCTACCTTTAATAATTTGAATAATGATAATATAAATAATAATTATTTAATTAATAATAATAGCTCTGTAAAAGAAACTGAGAATAATAATAACACTTCTGTAGATAAATCTTCTAAATCTACCAAATCCCTTAAGAGTCCTATAGTAGCAAACTGGAAAACATCCTTTGAGATTTACCTCGCAAGCGCAACCGAAGCATACAACGCGCTGCGCTCTGATGCCGACTGGATCGCCAAACAACAGCGATACAATCCAAACCTCAATATTCTCCTGTCACTGGAAAAGGCATTTTGTGAATATTGGGGCACAGAAGCCGGATGGATGCACCGGAAAACCAAAAAGAAAACAGAGGCAATCAACTGGAAAGCAACCTACACTAATGCGCTCTCCATGCGCAGTAATCAGGTTTGGCAAGATAACCCTAAAAAACCTCTGACCTACCAAGAGGACGTTTTGCTTCGCAGAGCACGAGGGGAGGACATTTAATGCGCGATTTATCACCGGGTAACTATGCCGGACTATTGAGCGAGATAGAAGTCGCCCGCGGCCAAGACTTAGCGATTAAGACCGGTAAAGCAATCGAAGAGTTTTTGCGCGGTATTGAGTGGGCATCCGCAAAAGACCTTATCAAGCGTTTTACGCGGCTAAAAACTATCCCGTCAAATGTTTACGGCGCATTACAGACGATGCACGCAGAACTCAGGGAGAGTGTCGCGCAATCTACCGCTTGGAAAAAAGAGAATCCATGCACCGGCCCGTTCCGCGAAGATAACCGCGCTTTTTGGAAAGTGACAATGTTCGCACTGGAGTATTTCCCACGCTATGTCGCGGCATACGACAAAAACAATAATCTCGTCATTGCCACCTTTGAGCAATGGGAAAAAGCAGATAAGCCCGCACATTGGAAGCGTGTACTCCTGCATATCACCGACAACCCCGAATGGGAAAGAGCGGCGAGTAGTGACGAGATGAACGGCGGAGATACCTACGCGGCAGAATATCTCAACGGGTATTACAACGCGCTTACAAGCTATTTAGAACAAATTAACGAATCGAAGAAGCATGAAAACGAAAGGAAGAAATTAAATGCAACTACTAACTAACAGCAGGCGGACATCATTCACCGATTGCAACCGCAAGCACTATTACGCTTACGAGCTTGGCCGCCGTCCCATCAAAACCAGTGACGCACTGCGCTTCGGGTCTCTGATACACGGCGCTCTTGAAGTGTGGTGGAAGACCGGAAGTATTGAAAAGGTTGACGATTTTTTCAACGGGCTTACAGAGCAGGATGAGTACGAGATCGCTAAGGCGTACGCTTTGATGATCGGATACATGAAAGCGTACGCAGATGATCACGAGTGTTACGATGTTTTAGCGGTAGAGCAGGAGTTCAGGGCGCCGCTTCTCAACCCCGATACTATGGGCAAATCCCAAACATGGGAACTTGCGGGAAAGATTGACGTTATTGTGCGTGAAAAATCCACAAACAAAGTTGTCATCATCGAACACAAAACTACATCCGACAGCATCAGTCCTGAATCTGACTACTGGATGAGGCTTGTAATTGACGGGCAGATAAGCGGTTACTTTGTTGGCGTTGACCTCTTGGCAAGCTCCGGCGCAATTCCAAGTGAAGCCGATAGATGCTTGTACGATGTGATTAAGAAGCCGATGCTAAAACCGGCATTGTCCACACCCGAAGATCAGCGCAAATATAAAAAAGACGGAACTCTATACGCCAACTGTCGGACAGAAGACGAATCACCGGAAGAATACTTCAAGCGTGTTCTTGATGATATTGAGGCGCGTCCTGAGTTCTATTTTGCCCGGCGCGAAACAGTGCGCATGGCCGATGATCTCGCCGATTATATGTACGATATGTGGTCTTGCGGAAGGAATATCAGAGATGCGCAAATTGCCAACCGCAAGGGGCGTAATGTCAACGCCTGTAATAGATACGGCACTTGCGAGTATTTCGCCGTGTGCTGTAAGTGCGCTTCGATTGATGATGATACACAATTCGTAACTGTTGAAAATATAAACCAAGAATTGTCAGAAAGAAAGGAAGAAAAAGTATGACAACAGATTTCGCTTCAAAAATCAAAAAGGGCGCTCAGCAAACAGCCCCGCGCATAGTGCTTGTAGGAGTTGAGGGCGTTGGCAAGACTACGGCAGGAGCGCAATGTCCTGAACCGATATTTTTATGCGCCGAAAACGGGCTTGTCGGCTTCGGCCTTGACAATGTGCCGTGCTTCACGCCGGAGAACTGGACAGATGCGCTTCAATTCCTTGAATATTTGGCAACATCCGAACATCAATACAAAAGCCTGGTCGTTGATACGCTTGACTGGTTGGAACCGCTCCTATTCTCGTTTGTCTGTAAACGCGACAAAAAAGAGGGGATTGAGGATTATGGGTACGGAAAAGGCTATGTTGTCGCCGTAGAAGAGTTCCGTAAGTTCATAGCCGGTCTTGAACGCATCCACAGGCGCGGATTGCTCATAATGATTAACGCGCACTGCCAAATCAAAGCGTTTAATAATCCAGTTGGCGACAATTACGACCGTTACGAGCTAAAAGCATCCAAACAGCTTGCGGGGATTGTTAAGGAGTGGTCTGATGCGGTTCTGTTCGCAAGATACGAAGTCCTCACTGTTAAAGAGGGTAGCGCAAAAAGCAAGGCCAAAGGCGTTGGAGGACAAAAAAGAATAGTTCATACTCAGCACTGCGCAGGGTGGGACGCAAAGAATCGCTTCGGTCTTCCTGATGAGATGCCGTTTGATATGGTCGAGATTCTTGAAGCTATGAAGCAGGGGCAGCCGGATACGCCGGAAAATATCATTTCCGAAATAAACTCTCTATTGCCAAAGGTGCCGGAAGCTAAAAGAGAAGCGATTGCAAAATTTATAACGACAAATAAAAAAGACGCTATTGCGCTTGCGCAAGCGCTTAATCGTGTGAGAGTACTCTCAGAGGAGGTCGAATAACCGTGACTAAATATCGCGCAGTATGCACGGGCAATGCCCTTGATACGTCAAGAGAGAAAAAGACGCCTTATGTTAAACTGTCTTTTTTGACTCTTTATAATCATGATGACCCGACAAAGCCTGCTAACAAAGAGATGTGCGCCGCTCTGTGGCTGTCGGAAAATGCTATAAGCAGAACACTTAATACCCTTTCCGAAGTATTCGGCTGGAGAGGAGATGACCTTGAAGAGCTAAACGTAAAGGGTGAGCTTTTGGCTGGGATAGAAGCTGATATTGTTACCGATCGGGAAACATATAACGGCAAATCGCGTGAGAAAATTCAGTTCGTGAACTATCCCGGCAAGTCAAGCATGGCTCGAATGGAAGACGCGTCTGCGGCGACTATATCCAAAAGTCTCAAAGGAAAGCTGCTTGCTCATAGACAGTCTGAAAAAGACACAGTTAAAAAGGATCGCCCTGCGCCGGTGAAGCGAAATGCTGAAACTCAGGCTTCTCCAAAGCCGCCATCCGCTCCGCCGGTAACCCAAGTAAATTGCGGCGGCAGTCCGGCGGATAGTGACGATTTGCCGTTTTGATTGCATGAAATATTCTCTGTCTAAAACGAAAGGATTAATTTATGAATACTAAAAATATTGCCAGGGCACTGAGAGCCAAAATTGATGACTGGTGCGCATCTATTGATGATGAGAAAATTGTCAGTATAATTAAAGAAAATGCCATAATTACAGGCGGCGCATTAGTGTCTCTTGTTAATAGTGAGCAGCCTAATGATTACGATGTTTATTTTCGTAACTACGAGTCATGTTTGGCTGTGGCCAAATTTTACGCTGGTAAATGGTCAGAAAAAAATAGTTACGTTAAGATAATTGATGACACAGAAGCGTCAGATCATGACTCAGTTCAAGCCCGTCTTAAAGAACACAACGAATTTCACATCTACGTTGATTTTGATGAGTCGCAAAGACGACTTAAAAACAAGCGAATTTCTTGTTTTATTAAGTCTGAGGGAGTAACTGGAGTACAAGATAAAAGTCTTGCAGATGAAACTGAGCCATGTACACCTGATCCAAAATGTGTTAAAAAAGCTGATGCCCCAAAATATCGTCCGATATTTTTTACGACCAATGCCATATCACTATCTGATAAAATCCAGTTAGTAATCAGATTTTATGGCAGTGTGGAAACAATACACGAAAATTATGACTTTGTCCACTGTTGCGGTTCATACGACTATAAAAGCCATGCCGTTAATTTTTCGTCTGAAACACTTGTGGCAATTATCAACAAAGAGTTGCGTTACAAAGGTTCGCTTTATCCTTTGTGCAGCATTATGAGGATTCGGAAATTTATTAATCGCGGGTGGAGTATAAATGCCGGCCAAATTCTTAAAGCCTGCTTGCAGCTACAAAAATACGATTTATACGATCCTTTCGTGCTAAAAGATCAATTATGCGGTGTAGATAGCCTTCATTTTTCAAACGCTATTGGTCGTATAGATGAAAATATGGCTCTGAATAAAGATTTTAAAATTGACGAAACATACTTGTTTGAAATCATTAACGAAATTTTTTAATTGTATAAAAAAGCGAGCAATATGACAAATCTAAAACATTGGTCTAAGGCTGTCAAATGCCCTTACTGCGGTAAAAATGCTGGGCTTACCGATAGTAAAAAGATATATGGAAAATCGTTTGGCATGATTTACTTGTGCTTCCCCTGCGAAGCCTATGTAGGGGTACACGAGCGCACATATAAACCTTTGGGGACTTTGGCTAATCAAGAGCTGCGGATATGCCGCAGGGTTGCGCACGATGTTTTCGACAAACTTTGGAAAGATGAACACATGACCCGCAAAGACGCATACGGCTGGTTAGCTCACGCGCTTGGGTTGCCGGTCAAAGATGCTCATATTGCGATGTTTGATTTAGACTTGTGTAAAAAAGTAATAACGGTTTCATACGATTATCTAAAAAACTACTCATAGGAGGAATAAGATGACAAAAGAAAAAACGGTTGTACAAAACAGCCCGACACCACTTGACGAAACGTCCGAAGCGCTGGTCGTAGAGGAACACATAGAGGTTTGCCGAGAAGTAACAGAAAAGATTTTCAAGCGCGTTATGAACTGGCACCCGCTCCGTCAAGCTGCCGAACTCGCCGGACAGATGTTGTTAGCTAAAGCGGATAACGCAATGCCTCTCTTTGGCGAAGGGTGCAACCTAACAGAGCGGCAGCAGGACTACATCAAGACGCACATAGAAGTTGTGTTTCGAGAGGCTGCTTCCGCAGCTATTTCCAAAGTAAAAAACTTTGAGAGAGAGGCTGAGAACAATATCGGACGCATAGTTGTGACCGAAATGGTAACGATTCCTGAAAAGACAATGTCAGCCATTGGTCAAAGTATAAATCGCGGTGCTGTGCTTGCCATGCAAGCGGTGCAGGCTAAGGCCACAAATGATGATTATGACGAGATTTTAATGCGAAAGACTAAGCATGCGGGCGATATTACGATTCCTACAAGAGGAGTCTTTATTTCAACCAATGCTGTTGAGAAAATTAAGGACAGTATAAATTTTATCGGCGCTCACGGAGTGGCAACCGAAGTGATTTAGGGGGAGGTAATCATGGTTTCAAGAACTGAAGCGTTTGAATTATTCAAAATGGCGAATGGCGATAAGGATATGTTTAGGGTGTTTATGACAAACTGGAAAGAGCAGGTTGACGGTTACAGCGTCTATTTCCGCGAATACGAGGACAATCTCTGTCAAGAAAGGAGTGACATCGTGTTAAATGGCGTTACTAAGCTAAAGCAAGGCCTTGATGATGTGTTTTCTGATGACGGATCAAGGAATCAAAATGAATAGGCCAAAATTCAAAGCTCCAGTCGCTTCCGAGTCTCAGGAGCAGCGGGTAATATTCCGCTGGTGCGATATGATGAAAAACAGATGCCCTGAGCTTGATCTGCTTATAGCTGTCCCAAACGGCGGTCATCGTCATCCGGCGGTAGCCGCCAAGCTTAAAGCAGAGGGCGTAAAAGCGGGCGTATCCGATATGCTTATGCTTGTACCGCGCGGTAAATATCACGGCCTTGCGATAGAGCTTAAGCGCACAAAAGGCGGTCAGGTATCTGACAAACAGAAAGATTTCCAAGCGCGCCTAAATGAGCAGGGATACTTAGCCGTTGTATGTTACGGCAGCAATGAGGCGATTACGGCAATCGAAAACTACCTTAACCTTGGAGTGTTTACTGGATGAAAAATTTACCAATAGGTCTTAAGGGCTATTTCATTGACAAGAGAGATGGTCGCCTATACCACACCGTCGTAATGCCTGATGGCAAGGAGTGGATGGCTGAGAATCTGGCGTATAACAGCGGAGACGGGTGCTTTGCGTACGATAACGAACCTGCCAATGTTGACAAGTACGGCAGGCTGTACACTTGGGATGCCGCTGTGAAAGCCTGTCCTGCCGGTTGGCGTTTGCCTAATGATAATGACTGGGATGCTTTATTTTCAGCAGTTGGCAGTAGCGCCGGCTCTAAGCTTAAGTCGCAAACTGGTTGGAATACAGGTAGTGGTTATATTCCCGGTACAGATGAATTCAGTTTTTCGGCTCTGCCGGGCGGCGGCCGTTGGAGCGATGGTGACTTCAACAACGTTGGCAACTACGGGTTCTGGTGGAGTGCCACGGAGGACGGCGCCGGTTACGCGCATAGCCGGGACATGATCTACAACTTCGAGATCGTGTACTCGCTTTGGTACGGTAAGAGTCACGGTTTGTCTGTGCGTTGCTTAAGGGAGGCCGAGCAGCAAAATGAAAATTCTTAACGAAATAATTCTACTGGTATCAATCCTTGGCATAGGCGCAGCGCTTGTCGTTCTGACGGCAATAGGCGGCGAGGCTCTTGGCGTTGCGATCGAGATGTGGATGTATGAGAGATGACGCCAAAAGAGCAGCTTAGAGATGTGATAGCGATAGCTATATGTTCGCTTATAGGCGGTATAGTTGCGGGCGGATTAGCTGTTTGGGTGCACTTTGCACTTTAAAAAAGTAAGGGATACTAATGTCTGAGCAAACAGTACAAAAGCTTTGCATTGAACAAGAAAATATACTAAATCAAATTGATGATTTAAAAATTGCGCAAAAACGGATGAAAGGACTATAGATGAGCAGAATACCTAAATTCCGAGCATGGAATAAGCATTACAAAGAAATGTATTCCCACGAAGAGCTTATCGCGAAAATAGAGATCGGATGCCCTAAAGAAGTAGCCCCGAAACAGTTTGTTAGATATGATACCTGTTTGCTCGCGGCTATTCTTGGCAGCAAAGACTTACAAGAGCGCTATGATTTAATACAATTTACCGGACTGTTGGATAAGAACGGCGCTGATATTTATGAGGGGGACATAATAATACTGAACAGTCACAGGCACGGCGAGACGTATAGGGAGTATTATGTTGTCGTCTATGACGGTGACTGCTTCTGTCTTAAGTTAGCAAAAAGCAATGATACGAAAAGAGACATTGGCGAATTAATGTCGTTTTTGCATCGCGAAGGCACTAAGCAGCTGAAAGAAGAGATCGTCGGCAATATTCACAGAAATCCAGAGATAGTCGGGCAGCTATGAGCAAAAATATGCTGACCCACCTCAGTCTCTTTAGCGGAATCGGCGGAATTGATCTTGCCGCAGAGGATGCGGGTTTTGTTACGGTTGGTCAATGTGAGATGGATAAATACGCGACAAAAGTTTTGACAAAACATTGGCCGGATGTGCCAAGATGGAGGGACATACGTGATCTTACAGCAAAAAATTTCTATGAGAAAACCGGATTGCGAACAGTTGACCTTATTTCCGGCGGCTTCCCCTGTCAGCCGTTCTCAGTGGCCGGAAAGCAAGCCGGTAAAAAAGACGAGCGCTACCTGTGGCCCGAAATGCTCAGAGTTATCCGAGAACTTGCGCCGCGTTGGGTTGTCGGTGAAAACGTACCTGGAATCCTGCGAATTGCCGCGGATGACGTTTGTAAGAGTTTGGAGCGTGAAAACTACGACATCGGGATTTTTGATTATGAAGCTGCGGCTGTCGGAGCGTTGCACAGACGCGAAAGGATATTCTTTGTGGCGAACTCCCGGAGCGCAAGCTCGGACACCTTATGCGGATTACGAAAAATACAAAGCGAGAATCGTGAGCAAAGGCAAACAAGTGAGTTTAGACAATCAAGTGAGATTCCCGCAGATGTGGCCGACTCCAACAAGCGGACGGGCAGATCAGGAGATGAGTCCGTCACAGGAAAAACGGAACAGCTTGAACTTGGCTCAAACGGTTCAGGTCAGAGAGGGGCTATGGCCAACGCCGGCGAAAATGTGGCCGACCCCCAAAGCGAGCGATGCACTTATGGGGATGACAGCGCGAACGAGCGGGAGGCCGATAGAGAAGTCGACGCATTTGCAAACGCAAGTATTTTGTGCGGAGAGCAAACTTTTTCCGACACCTCAGGCGAGCAGCGGGAATGGTGCGGGACATTCGAACAGCAAGCAGGGCACACCGAATTTGCAGACGGTAACTGGTGGTCAGTTGAACCCAACGTGGGTAGAGTGGCTCATGGGATTCCCCACAGGGTGGACAGACTTAAATGTCTCGGCAACGCGGTAGTGCCGCAGCAGATTTATCCTATACTTATGGCAATAGCAGCGATTGAAAAAGGAGAGCACTTATGCTAACAATGCAAACAAAAACGACAACGGACGAATCGGACAGCAGAACCTTAATTGATAGTCACGAACTGGCGCGCCGTCTCTCTATGTCCCATAAGTGGGTTGAGAAAAATCGATACCGGATTGCAGGGGCGCAAAGCGTAGAAGACGGAGGCAGCGCTGTCATGATTGATAGCCCATTCATCAGAGAGGGTCGCGCGGTTAGCTTTCCTTTCGGTTTTGCTCCGACATTTCACTCCTACCGCCTTGGCGAACCGCAGTGCCTGAAAAAACCATCAACAATATTCGTATGCTCAATGGCTGACCTATTCGGAGAATGGGTTCCTAACGAATGGATACAGCAGGTATTTGACGATTGCGCAAAAGCTCCGCAGCACCGGTATTTGTTTCTGACTAAAAACAGTGAACGTTATCAGTTATTATCAGAAAAAGGGATATTGCCATATAATAACAATTGCTGGTTTGGCGCAACTACAGAAACGCCCGACAGAAACGCATACTTCTCAAAGTCATGTAATAATTTTCTTTCGATAGAGCCTATACAATCAGTCTTTGATAAGATAGGCGGAGATGCTTTGCAATGGATTAAATGGGTAGTAATAGGCGCAGAATCAGGCAACCGAAAAGACAAGGTAATCCCTCATAGAGAATGGATTGATTGCATTGTCAATAAGTGCAGAGATGCTGGTTTGCCAGTTTTTCTGAAAGATTCCCTTATCCCCATTATTGGGGAAGAAAACATGATCAGGGAGTTTCCGTGGGAGGTGAAGAAATGAAATATCATGGCGGAATGCGCAACGCCATATACACGCACAACGGCAAACCATTCCTATTTGTTGATACAGTTTTCTTCTATAAAGAAGAAGAGGGGGCTAATATCATTGAATGTGACAAGATTCTCAGCGCGAAAGAATTACTGCCAAGTTTCAAGGAGGAAAACAGTTGTCAGAAAAATGGATGATGCTCCTATAGAATGCTTGCCATTTGGGAGCGATGATAAGGCACAAGCTATTGAAATATGGGAAAAGATGCAGCTAAATTGGACAGAGTGCTATTTGTGTGAAATAATTGACAATAGAAAAATTTTAAACGGAGAGTATTGAATGAACTGGATTAAACTGTCGGATCAAGAGCCTCCGTTGCGAAAAAATGTATTGGTTTATACTAATGCAGGTGAATGTTTTATTGTGTGGACTGTTGATAATTTCGCCTACAATCTTGTCCAATCAATGGAATTTCTACGCTCAAGGCAAATCACACACTGGGCGGAAATCGTGCCGCCGGAAAGTGGGGAGAATTGAAACCGTGTTGTTATAAATTTTTTGTACACTTAAAAACTCTTTATGAGTTGTGTGCGCACTTTGATAAACCATTTAACCCGAATGAAGATCAGTGTTTATGTGGTGAGAAAATCATGTTTTGCCCCTTTTGCAGAGGAGAATTGAATCAATGACAGAAGCAGATAAACAGTATTACAACAGCGAGGATATAGCCAAACTCACAGGGTTCTCCCTTCGATGGGTCATCAAGCACCGCCACAAGATTATCGGCTCTAAGCGCATCGGTCGTTCATGGAGATTTGCTCGCTCC
>Ga0123353_10007800_pt1 | contig 14530 bp, 14 predicted proteins | sample TergutLab28metaG_3_FD_92763 | JGI IMG/M metagenome (GOLD analysis project Ga0123353, IMG submission 92763) | Labiotermes labralis P3 segment gut microbial communities from Petit-Saut dam, French Guiana - Lab288 P3 | ecosystem: Host-associated > Arthropoda: Insects > Digestive system > Gut ... | reverse complement strand
CTACCGTTCAAGGAGGAAAAAGTTATGGATATCAACAATGTCGCAACAATCAATTCGACTTACACGTCGGCAGCCCCTGCCGCCGCGCAATCCGCGCCCGCCGCACAGCCTGAGAACACTCCACCAGCCCCGACGAGCGGCAGCTCTAACGAGCCTGCCGGAGTTTATGAGCCGAGCGGGCAGACTGCCGCCAAACATCAGCCGAATGCCGCCGAGCTCAGACGCATGGCTGACGAGGTTCTGCGGCAGACCGAATCGTTACGTGAAATGGTGCTTAGATTGTTCAGCCGCCAAGCCGAGAGAAACGGGATTGCGAACGGTACGGCGCCGTTCCTTCGCGAAGACGAGATGATTGACATAGACCCCGCGACCCGTTTGTGGGCGCAGCAGGAGATCGCCGAAGGCGGATATTTCAGCGTTGAGAACACGGGCGACCGTATATTTGATTTTGCGGTTGCTATTGCGGGCAACGACCTGGAGAAGCTTGAACAGATGCAGGCGGCCGTAGAAGAGGGCTTCCGGCTTGCGGAGCAGGCTTTTGGCGGCAGACTTCCGCAGATAAGCCAGGATACTATGGAATATGTAAGGAATAGGTTTAACGAGCGGTTTGAAGAGCTTAGAAACCCCCAGGCTCCCGACCCGGTCGAATAAAATTTTTGACAGACATGAACAAAGCGCGCTACGCGCGCCTTTGCCGCGCCGCCCGCGTTGCGCAACATAATTATCGCTACGCGGGCGTGCGCAAAACGATACGCTAGGAAACTGCCATAATGATAAAATCATGCCGTTTCCTAGCGTATAAAATATATAACCGGCTTACGTTCTGAGCCGGTTATTTTTTGGAGTTGACCATGCGCGACCTGCGTTCCATGACTCTGCCGGAAATGGAAGACGTCTTCGTAAACGAGTATAACGAAAAACGCTTCCGCGCCGCGCAGGTCTATGAATGGATAAACAAAAAGCATGTGACGTCGTTCGGTGAAATGACCAATGTTTCAGCCGGTTTGAGGTCGCGTCTCGCGCTTGATTTTCATATCTCTTCCTCGCGAATCAAAGAAAAACATATCTCATCAGACGGATTTACAACAAAATACTTGTTTGAACTCGAAAAAGATACTATAATAGAATGTGTTGCGATGAAATACTCGTATGGTCGGTCGGTTTGCGTGTCTATGCAGGCGGGTTGCCGTATGGGTTGCGTTTTTTGCGCGTCAACGGTTTTTGCCGGGGGCGGGCTTTCGCGAGACTTGACCGCGGGTGAAATCAGCGCTCAGGTTTATGAGATACAGAAAGATATCGGCGAACGGGTTTCACGCGTCGTGGTCATGGGCGGCGGCGAGCCGTTTGATAACTATGAAAATCTGATCCGGTTTTTGAAGATTATTATATCGGAGCGGGGGCTGAACTTAGGCGCAAGGCATATCACGGTTTCAACATGCGGATTGGCGGACAAGATTCGTGAGTTCGCCGATGAGGGAACGCAAGTCAACCTCGCGGTGTCGTTACACGCGCCGGATGACGGGCTGCGAAAGACCCTTTTGCCGATAGCACGTAAGTATGAGTTGAACGAGCTGTTATCCGCCTGCGTTTATTATTCGGAAAAAACCGGGCGCCGGGTCACTTATGAGTATGCGCTTATCGACGGAATAAACGACTCCGCCGATAACGCTAAAACGCTGGGGGCGCTGCTCAAAGGCACGCTTTCGCATGTGAACCTGATCCCATTGAACGAAATACCCGAAGGGATCTACCGCGCCAGCGGTAAAAAAACCGTGGAGGCTTTCGCGTTGAGCCTGACGAAGCAAGGCATAGAAACAACCGTAAGACGCGGGCTCGGCGGCGACGTTAACGGCGCTTGCGGGCAGTTGCGTTTTAATCATATATTGCAAGGAAGTGATGCTTGATGCTGGCGGTTGGAAAGACCGACGTAGGCAACATACGCGAGAATAACGAGGATGTGCTGTACGCAAGCACCGATCCCGTGGGCAGTCTGCCTAATCTGTTTTTGGTCGCGGACGGTATGGGCGGACATAAGGCCGGCGAAATAGCCAGCCGTAATGCCATGCGGTTCTTTTTGGATTATATCAACGAGAACCAATGCCGCGACGGCGAGCTGCTCGATCATATGGCAGAGGCTGTCAGACACGCGAATAACGCCGTGTATGAAATGTCGCTTACAGACTCGAATTATTCCGGCATGGGAACAACGTTCACCGGCTGCGTTATTTCGGAGGGTAAGGCGCTTATGGTGCATATCGGCGACAGCCGGGTATACCTGCTGAATAACGGCGAGCTGCGGCAAATAACCAACGACCACACATTTGTGAGCGAAATGGTACGCGCGGGACAGTTCAGCAAGGAGGAAGCAGAGCGCCATCCCGGCAGGAACGCGCTTACGCGCGCGCTTGGCGTGGAGCTCGACGTCTCCGCGGACGCGCCTATGACAGCCGTTGCGCCGGGGGATACCCTGCTGATATGCTCCGACGGGCTCAGTAACATGGTCGCCGAGCCGGATATCGCCGAGGTGCTACGCTCCGATCACAGCATTGACGTTAAGACCGACGCGCTCATCGTAAACGCGAAAGAGAACGGCGGCATGGATAATATTACGGTAGTTTTAGTAGAACTGTAAATGAAGAGGAAGTGAACATATGATTCTCAGCCCGGGACAGGAAATTGCCGAACGCTATGAGATTTTGGATAAAATAGGCTCAGGCGGTATGGCAAACGTATATAAGGCGCTGGACAAGAAACTGAACAGAAAAGTTACGTTTAAGGTCATGCGCGAGGAGTTTGTGACAGACGACGATTTTCTGAAGCGGTTCGACATTGAGGCCCGCGCGGCGGCAAACCTTTCGAGCCAGCATATCGTAAACGTGTACGACGTAGGCGCCGAAGACGACATCAACTACATAGTGATGGAATATGTCGACGGAGTCACGCTTAAACAACTGATCAAAAAGCGCGCGCCGTTTGACAACGACGAGATGCTGGGCGTGGCTATCCAAATCGCCACGGCGCTTGAACACGCGCATAAGAACGGCATAATCCACCGTGATATCAAGCCGCAGAATATTCTGGTCACGCGCGGAGGGATTTCGAAGGTCACGGACTTCGGCATAGCCCGGGCGACGACTGCCGCGACAATTACCACCACCAGCAACTCAATGGGTTCGGTACACTATTTTTCGCCCGAGCAGGCGCGCGGCGGGTTTGTCGATTTCAAGAGCGATATATATTCGCTGGGGATCGTAATGTACGAAATGGCGACGGGGCAATTGCCGTATGACGGCGATTCGCCCGTTTCGATCGCGCTTAAACATATAAACGATCCGCTGCCCGACCCGAGGGTCATAAACACCAGGCTGTCGGAGGCCGCCGTCGCGATCATGCGCAAGGCGACGGCGAAGCTGTCCGCCGACCGTTATCAGGATATAACCGAGATGGCGAACGATCTCAAACGCGCGATCACAAACTCGTCGGAGGATGTAAGCCGCATGTTCGGCGAGACGTCCACCCTCGCGCTGACGGATGAAGAGATCGACCAAATAAACAGGGAATCGGCGCCGCCGCAGCCGTCGACTAAGGTTCCGGCAAGGGCGCGGCGGCAGGCAAGACAGGGACAGGACGAGCCTGATAACTGGCAGCTCGGTCCCGGAAGAAAGCGCGGGGCGAACAAGCGCGGTCAGCAAGATGATTATGATGACGATGACTTTGACGACGACGGCGTGTTCAGCGATAAGAAGGTGGTTGTCGCCGCCGTACTGACGTCGTTCGTATTGATTCTGCTGATAGCGACGCTGTTTTGGATGGTGTTCTTACGCCCGGGCGAGGACGCAAACGGCGGCGGCGTGGCCGCACCGCCGATCAACGCGCCGGACTTCTCAGGCTGGAGCGTGGAGGACGCGCGAACAGTGGCCGATTCGCTCGGGTTTGAGATCGCGGTCGAGGGCGAGGAAGCAAGCGATTTTATCGACGCCGGGTTTATTGTTTCGCAGAGCTTAGGCGACGCGTCCGCGCTTTATGAGGGCGGAACGCTGTTTGTCGCGTTGAGCCGCGGCTCTGACAGGTTTGAGGTGCCTGATGTATCGCTTAAAACCACAGAGGACGCTTATGCTATATTTATGGAATTGGATTATCCGTTAGAGACAAGCGAGGTTTTGGAATGGAGCGACGACGTGCCGATCGGCGTAGTCGTGCGCCACGATCCGCCCGGCGGGTCGTTAGTCCCGGCTCACACGCTTATAACGCTGTATATCAGCAGCGGTCCGGCGCAGAGAACGTCGGTTGTGCCTAATTTAGCCAATATGACCGAAGCACAGGCGATAACCGCGATACAGGAAGCCCAGTTGGCGGCGCCCAGGGCGGTACGCGCGCCAAGCGCGACGGTTGCCGAGGGTGTTGTGGTCAGGCAGGCGATAGCCGCGGGCACCGAAGTGCCGGTGGGCTCGCCTGTTGAGTTTACGGTAAGCTCCGGTCCGCCGCCGACCGAATCGCCGGCGCCGTCGCCTTCACCGTCTCCATCGCCCACACCGGGGGCTTCTCCGTCACCGTCACCGGGAGCGTCACCGGAGGTCTCACCGACGCCTTCGCCGCCGCCCACCGACGTAATCGTCTCAAGACATCTGTCGATAAACATCCAGCGTGTCCCCCCGGGCGCGGAAATGGTACACGCGCGGGTGATTTTAAGGACGGCGGCCGGCGACCAAACGGTATTTGACGGGTCGGTTGACGTCGGCGCTCCGATACCTGTAACGGTAAGCGGCGCGGGGCAAGCGCGGCTGATGGTGTTTGTTCGTGATGAAAGCGGAAACTTCCGCGACGACAGCGAAACCCCGATAGATTTTTCTGAATGAGGCACTCCTTAGACGGCAGGGTAATCAAGGCTGTAGGCGGGCTTTATACCGTAGCCACCGAGCACGGACGGTATGACTGCAACGTGCGCGGGATATTCCGCAAGCACGGGTTTACTCCGCTTGTGGGCGACTATGCCGTTGTGGAAAAAATAGACGAGCAAAAGAAGACCGGGACAGTCACCAAATTCCGCGAGCGTAAGACGGAGCTTGTCCGTCCGCGTGTGGCGAATGTTGATCAGGCTGTTATAGTGCTCGCGGCGGCAGACCCGCCGGTCAATCCCGATTTGACGGACAGACTTCTGCTGCTCGCCGAGGAACGCGGGCTGGAGATCGTTATTTGTGTGAATAAAATTGATTTGGATGATCAATACGCCACTGCCCTAAAGCCGTATGAATCGGCGGGCTACGGCGTATTTTTTGTGTCGGCGAAAACGGGCGGGGGTATTTCCGGGCTTAGGGCGGCGCTCGCCGGCAAGGTGTCGGTGCTTGCGGGACCGTCCGGGGTCGGCAAGTCGAGTATTATTAACTCGCTGACCGAAAACGAAACCATGCAGACAGGCGAAATAAGCCGCAAGCTTGGCAGAGGGAAGCATACCACGCGGCACGCGGAGCTTATTGAGATATCCGACGGCATGTTTGTGGTGGATACGCCGGGGTTCAGCTCTCTTGAGCTGAAGCATATCCCGCGGGATATTCTGCCGGGGCTTTTTCCCGAGTTTCGTCCGTATCTTGACGGTTGCCGATTCAACGACTGCCGTCATATCAATGAACCGGACTGCGCGGTCAAGGCACAGACCGGCGCGGGGATAAGCGCGGAGAGATATGACAGATATGTTATGATTTGGAATGAGATCGGAGACAATGAATGGACATAACGATACGTAAAATGGGCGATGACGAATTTCGCGAAGCTACCCGGGTTGCTCGAAAAGCATTCGGACCGACCGAGGGGTTGTTTGTTTTTCTGTCCAAAACGGCGTTGGTTGCAATTTCAGACGAAAAAATAGTCGGCGGGGTTTCCTACAAGGTTTATAATACCGGCGGCAAGAAGATTGGCTTTGTCAGCTTTCTCTTTACCGACCCCACGTTTCACGGGCAAGGGATAGGAAAACGGCTTTTAGAGGACGGGATTAGGCTTCTATGGGAAGAAGAAGGCTGCGACGTTCTTGTGACGTTTGTAAGAGATGATAACGTCGCGTCATGGGGACCATTTGTAAAAAACGGATTTGTCCTGGCAAGCTTGCCCAAAATAGCAACCCTCACCGGACTGCCGGGTATGATATCGCTATTTTTCAAATCGGCATATGCGATGTCTATCGGTCATGAGTTTTACATCGCGCTGCGGGATGAAAAGTCCGCCGCCTCATATAAGAAAGAGGGCGGCGTCGGGCAGATCGCCGGTTATGCGCTGATCAACGTGCTGCTGCTGGTCCCCTTCGCGCTGAGAGCCGGGGACACGCTTGCCGTTATCGCGTCGATTGCGTTTATTTTTTTGGGCATGGTGCTGGCGGGGTATATCGGGACGTTGTTCTCTAAACGAAAATGGAGCTTCCGCTTGCCCAGCGGCGGCGCGTTTGTTTATGTTTTATTAGCCGGCACTCTTAGAACAGTATTCCCCATGATCGGATGCTGGTACCCGGATAAATACGAGAACACTCCGCAGTTCAGGCGGGATTTGGCGCTGAACGCGGTCGCGGTATGGGTGTTTCTGCTTGGGATTGCGACCGCCGGGATACTTGCAGGGGGCTCTTCGAAGATTTTAGCATACGCTTCGAATATTGTTTCAGTTCTTTTAGCGCTTAGATGCTTGCCTATCCCCGCTTTTGAATCTTCCGGCTTCGGGCGCGTGTTAAATTGGAGCAAGCCTGTGCTGGGGGCGCTTGTGGGAGCTTCGTTCATTTTCGTTTTTGTGTTTTAAGGTATAGATATATTCTGAGCCGCAGGCGAAGAATCTTCACGCAATGCTAAAGACAAGATTCTTCGCCCTAAGCCCGACTATCTTTCCCTATTCCTCTTCCTCACAGCACTCGCCGCTCTCACCCTTACCAAACATCGAGCTGATCTTATTGATCACCCCGGGCGCGAGGTCGATTATCTTGCTTAGGCTGTCTTGATCTTTTACGCTCACCAGCTGCACGTTCCCGCCGTTTATGACCAGCACGGCGGACGGCGTCAGCTTGGCGCCCGAGAAACCGCCGCCTAAGCCGGCGCCCTGTCCGTCTTTATCTTTTCCTTCGCCCGCGCCGGCGCCAACCCCAAACGAGACGTCCACCATCGGCAGGATTATAACGTCGCCCATTACTATCGCTTCGCCGACCACGGTCTTGGTCGTGACGAAGTTTTCGAGCTTGCCGAATAACGAATCAAAGCTCTGACTTAAATTACTCATTTGCGTCACCTCTTCTTAAAATTTTCTTTATTAGCGGCCAAATCGGCCGTTTTATGGCATACCTGAACAGCGGCCACAATATCGACCACAGGCTGATTTTGCCTGCGGCGAATAGGTCAAGGCTCAGAGTTTGCTTTTCAAAGTTGGGCTTGATCCCGGAGACGGGCAGGCACAGCGCACACGCCGCCCCGAACAGATAAGCCGTCTGATGCGGCATGTCAAGCCCGAGTTCGCCCGTAAGCCGCAATTTCTTGGGTATTATCGCTTTGCAGAGCCGCTTTATCAAAGCCCATGTGGCGGAGATTATCTCGTCGCGGCCGGGATATTGCCTGTAATAGTTTATTTGATTTAATATCCCCTTTATTTTTTCGGTGACGCTTTGTTTCTCGCCTTTCTCGCCTTTATCAGATAAGTCGTCCGTTTCGGGTTTCGGGGTTTCCGTTTCAGTGTTCGTCACTTTGGGCGGAGGCGGCTCTCTTTCCGAAAGCTCTTCGACAGCGGCTTCCAATTCCTTCTCCGGCGCGTTTTCCTTGTCGTCCTTATCATCAAGATTTATCCTGAAAAACCAAAACACATATACCCGCAGGTCTTCAACGCCGCCCTTGCGGATATACCGGGCGCGAACCAGCGCCAGCAGCCATGAAGCGTACGCGTCGGCGTCAACGCCCGAAACGCCCGCGGACACTTGCGCCTTATACCACACCGGCACAAACAGCAGCAGGCATATCAACAGCAAGATCAGCCCCAGCAGGGTCAACAGGACTATTCCGATTATCGTAAGAATATTAAGCATTTTTCCACTTTCTCAGCATGACCGCCATCAATCCCGCGTATCCGAGGATCATCCCGCCGAACAGCATCCCGACTTTAAGCGAGATATCGACAAAGAAATCCTGCGGCACGATATTGATCAGCAAGCTTACGGCAGGGTCGAGTATCCAAAGATCGTTATTAAAAAATATCAGATGAAATATTATAAACGAGGCGTCAAAATCCAGCGCGATCATAAGCGCGAGTAAGGCGAACGCGGCGAGGAAGCCCGCCAAAACCCAAAGGCTCACGCGGAATAAAAGCGGAAGCTCTTTCCGCAGAAACGCCCACGCCCAAGTAGCGCCCGCCGCTAAAACCGCCAGCACAAACCCCGCGCGGGCGATGTCAAACAAAGCTCTGACGTCAACCATGTGCGCCGTATCGCGTTCATCGAAAAACTCACGCGTGACGCCATGCGCCTCAACCGAAATCACAATGTCGTCCGCGCGTCCGCGCATGTAATCGGTGAGCCGCCGCGTGACCTCCATCAGCTGCGTCTCGCTCACGCCGATACGCCGCGGGATTTCCCGCTGATCGTAATGCGCTCTGTAGTAATCCATGTTAAACGTCGGTATCCAAATAGCCGTGACCAAGAACATCGCAAGAACCGCGAACGTATTAAGAACCGATAAGACGACCTTAATCCACATCTTGTGTCTCCTGTAAATAGTTCCTAAGCTCGTCGATCCCGCGCCCGGAAGAAACAAAATTTTCAACAACGCGCCGGACAAGCTCAAACGCGTCCGCCCGTCCGCCCGCGCCGCCGATAACGCGATAACGGGTTTTATCATAAAAGGGCTTGCGAAGCTCTTCGCCTTTTATAATCTCCAGTTGATGCTTGCCGCCCGCGCATAAATAATACCGTTCGGCGATATATTTCAGTTCAGCCAAGCAATCACCTGTTTCTTTGTTGTATATTTTGGGAAAAGCTACAGATATTCTATCGCAATATCTATAAAATATCAATGGGCGAATGAGCGAAGGCCCGCACGGGCGGTCGTTTCAACAGTAAATAGAGGTGCCCGACATTGATTTCCGTGTCTTTTGTTTGATGTTTATTGCCGTTCATGGTATAATGTGCGCAAAGTTGAAACGCGGAGCGTTTCCACACGGCGCAACGAGACTTTGCGAAGCAAAGTCGAGGTTATGTCATGAACGCCCCGCGTTCATGACATAATGTGCGCAAATTATACCAAAGCAAGGAGGGAAAAGCCTTGTTCCACCAATTACAGTTTAAAAAATTTATCCGCAGAATAACGGCATTCGCTATGGTTCTGTTCATGGCGGCATCCGGGGTGTGGTTCGCCGATTCCGTAAGCGCCTCCGATATTCGCGTGTATCTTGACGGACGGCTGCTGTTTTTTCCCGACACCCAACCGCAGATGATAAACAACAGAACGATGGTGCCGTTTCGTGTGATCGGCGAGCAAATGGGCGCGACCGTTGCTTGGAACGAAGAGGTCTCCGCTTGGAACGGCGGGGATGATATGGCGGAGCTTATGCTTGGCGACAGGTTCGTGCGGCTTACGATAAACAGCACGACTATGGTTTACGGTTATTTTGTGGGTGCCGGCGCCGAGCGTACCGAGCTGGACGTCAGAAGCTATGCCCTGGATTCACCCGCGATCCTCGTCGGGAACAGAACGCTCGTGCCGCTTCGCGCGATATCCGAGGGGCTTGGCGGCGCCGCGGAGTGGTACGGGGAAGAACGGGCTGTGCGCCTGACGTCTCCCGTTCCCGGGCAGGGCTCCGATTCGGCGTCGTTTGTCGTCACGGGAACACCTTGGTTCGAGATCATATCCGCGGGACGGGCGCAGAGGATGTACGAGCACGATGAAAAATTTGTGCTGGTGTATTTCTCTGGCGACGCTTCCTCAAGGATGCTTATCCCCATAATTCAGGGCGCGGCAAGGGATTCGGGCGTCAAAGTCTACGGCGTTGACGCGCGGGAGCCCGACGCGGACGAACTCAGATTCATATGGAATTATATTGACAGGGACGAGCTTGTCTATCCGACCGTGTTCCGGGTGCTGGGCAGAGGACAAATCGGGTTGACCGTCCGCCCTAATCATCAGCAGAATCTTGAAAACGAGCTCACCTTTTTCAACCGCAATCTGTTGTATGACCCCGATGCGCCGTTGGGGGCGGGTCCTACGCCCACGCCGCGCTTAAATATCACGGATACTATCGATATGCGGTTCCGTCCCATTAGTTTATCCGCCGCAAACCTGAAAATGTCGGACGGCGACAGTTTTATCTTTGTTCTGTACAGAAGCGACCGTCCCGACTCGGACAGCTATATGAATTTTCTCAAACAGGTGGCGATAGACGCCGAAACAGATATCTTCGCCACGGACGCTCTGCAATATAATAATATCGAAACCTCGATATGGTGGGGTAATCCCCGCGGCGGATGGCTGACATACCCGACGGTGTATTTCATCAACAACGGGGTGGTCGGGGAAACGCTCCCGAGGCCCGCGATGGATGACCGCAGCAGGCTGGTAAATTTATTCCGAATACACTAAAAAGAGAAAGAGGGGCAGTTCATGTTTAAAAATTATCAGGAAGCGGCGGACTACATCGCCGAAAACGGGATCAAAATGGTCAACTTTAAAGAGATCGATCTTGCCGGACGCTGGCATCATCTTACCATACCAGCGGAGAGGTTTTCCCCCGGGCTGCTGAAAAAAGGGATCGGGTTCGCCGGTTCAAGCTATGGGTTCGCTCCGGTCGAGAATTCGGATATGGTGTTTATACCCGATGTCACCAGCGCGTTCGTTGACCCCATCGCGGAGATGCCGATGCTTACGATGATCGGCGATATCTATACGGCGGGTAAGGAGCTTGCGCGTTTTGAGAAGGACCCGCGTTATATCGCCGAGAAGGCGGAGAAGTATATGCGTGATACCGGCGTATCGGATAAGTGTTTGTTCGGTCCCGAGTTTGAGTTCTATGTTCTTGATAATATCGAATACCGCGTTGAGCAGAACCATATCGAGGTTCATTTGGACTCCGCGCCGGCGTCCTGGAACTCGTTCGACTCGCCGTATGCCCCGCCGTTCAATAATACCGGGTTCAAGGTCGGGTTTGAAAAGGGCTACCATGTCGATATCCCCCATGATGTGTCGTTCGATTTACGGAACACGATAACACGCGCGCTTGAGGATTGCGATATCCCGATAGCATATCATCACACCGAGAACGGCGGCCCCGGGCAGGTGGAGATCGAGGTCGAGTTCGCAACGCTGAAGGAAATGGCAGACCGCTCACAGAAGCTTAAATATATCGTCCGCAACCTTGCCGTCAAGAACGGGAAATCGGTCACGTTCATGCCCAAGCCGTTCCACGGCGCGTCCGGCAACGGTATGCACATCCATTTGCAGATGTTCAACAAAGGCGAACCGATATTCTACGACAAGGACGGATATTCATTCCTGAGCCAGACCGCGCTCTACGCTATCGGCGGGGTAATGAAGCATTCACCGGCGCTGCTGGCGTTTACCAATCCGTCGACTAATTCCTATAAGCGGCTGGTGCCGGGTTACAGCGCACCGGTCACCATTTGCTTCGCTACGGCGAATCGCAGTTCGGTCATTCGGATCCCCGCGTATGCTATGGCGCCCGAGGATAAACGGTTTGAGTTCAGACCGTCCGATGCAACATGTAACCCTTATTTGGCGTTCTCGGCGCTGGCTATGGCTATGGTCGACGGGATCGTAAATAAAATCGATCCCGCGCCGTATGGACCGTTTGATAAAAATATGTATTATTTGACGGAAGAGGAAAAGGGAAGGATAGGCTATCTGCCCAAGTCGGTGGAAGAGGCGATCGCCGCGATTGAAGCCGATCATGAATTCTTGCTGGCGGGCGGAGTGTTCACGAAGGGGCTTATTGACGATCAGATCCGCGCGCTGCGCAGGGATGCCGAGGAGATAAGTATCGTTCCGCATCCGGCGGAGTATGCGAAATATTATGACCTGTAAAGGAATGATTTTATGAGCAAAGAGACTTTTTATATAACCACGCCCATTTACTATCCCAACGACAACCTGCATATAGGGCACGCGTATTGTTCCGTTGCGGCAGATTCGATCGCGCGGTATAAAAAACTGCGCGGCTATGATGTGTTTTTCTTGACCGGAACCGATGAGCACGGTCAAAAAATCGAACGCGCGGCGAAGAACAATAATACCTCGCCCAAGGAATATGTAGATAAGATCGTCGTCGGGATCAAGGAGCTTTGGACGCTGATGGACGTTGAATATGATAAATATATCCGCACGACGGATGATTATCATGTGGCGGCTATCCAAAAAATATTTAAAAAGCTGTACGATCAGGGTGATATCTACAAGGGCACGTATGAGGGCTGGTACTGTACTCCCGACGAAGCCTTCTTCACCGAGCGCCAACTGGCGGACGGCAAATGCCCGGACTGTAAGCGCGATGTTGAAATGGTCCGTGAGGAAGCGTATTTCTTTAAGATGTCCAAATATCAGGACAGACTGCTGAAGCATATCGAGGATAACCCCGAATTTATGATGCCGCAGTCACGGCAGAATGAGATGGTCAACAACTTTCTTAAACCGGGGCTTGACGATCTCTGCGTTTCGCGGACGTCGTTCACCTGGGGCGTGCCGGTCGATTTCGACCCCGGGCATGTGGTATATGTTTGGATCGACGCGCTCTCGAATTATATCACGGCGCTGGGCTACGCCTCGGACGACGATTCGTTATACCAAAAATATTGGCCGGCAGACCTTCATCTGGTCGGTAAGGAGATATTCCGGTTCCATACGATCATTTGGCCTATCATGCTGATGGCGCTGGATATCCCGCTGCCTAAGCAGGTGTTCGGTCACGGCTGGCTTATCATCGACGGCGGCAAGATGTCGAAGTCCAAGGGCACGGTGATTGACCCTGTTGCTTTGGTTGGTCAATACGGCGTTGACGCGATACGTTATTTCCTTATGCGCGACGTAAGCTTCGGGCAGGACGGGAATTTCACCAACGAGGCGCTTATCCATCGGATAAACTCTGATCTTGCGAACGATCTTGGAAATCTTTTGTCGCGTACCGTAGGTATGATCGATAAATATTTCGGCGGGAAGCTTCCGGCGGAGCAGGCGGGCACGGCGTATGACGCCGGGCTTAAAGAAACGGCGGCGGCGGCGGTCGCTAAAATGGAAGCCGCGATGAACGGGTTGCATATAAGCGACGCGCTTAATGAGATTTGGAATCTTATCCGGCGCACGAATAAATATATCGACGAGACCACGCCGTGGATACTTGTGAAGGACGGGACAAAACAAGCCGAGCTTGCGGGTGCGCTCTATAATCTTACTGAGGTTCTGCGGATAGTTTCCGTGCTGATATCACCGTTCATGCCGAACACGCCAAAGGCGATCCGCGGACAGCTTAATATGTCCGATGAAAGCTTGCTGACATGGGACGCGGCACAGAAATTCGGATTGCTGCCTAAAGAAGTGACGATAACAAAAGGCGAAATAGTATTTCCTAGAATCGATATTAAAAAGAATGATTGACTCACACGCGCATTACGATGACCGAAGATTTGACGGCGACAGGCATGAACTGTTGCCGTCTCTTGCCGCTTGCGGCGTTGAGCTTGTTATAAATATCGGCGCGGATATGCGCTCATCGCGCGCGAGCGTTAAGCTTGCCGAGCGGTATCCGTTTGTGTATGCGACCGTCGGCGTTCACCCGCATGACGCGAAGCGTATGAACGATTCCGATTTGGACACTCTGCGTAAAATGGCGGAGCATCCCAAGGTGGTCGCGATAGGTGAGATCGGCTTGGATTATCATTATGACCATTCCCCGCGCGATATCCAGCGCGAGCGGTTCGGGCAGCAGCTTGAGCTCGCCGCGGAGCTGAAAATGCCGGTCGTGATCCATTCGCGCGAGGCGTGCGCCGATACTTGGGCGCAGCTGCGCGGCAGCGGGCATAAGGGCGTTATACATTGCTATTCGGGCAGCGCTCCGCAGGCTGTTAATTACGTCAATGAGGGATTCTATATCGGTATTGGCGGGGTTATAACATATAAAAACGCGCGGAAGCTGGTGGAAACCGTCGAGGCGATACCGCTCGCTCGCATTTTGCTGGAAACCGATTGCCCGTATCTCTCGCCCGAGCCTCATCGCGGCAAGAGGAACAGCTCGGCTTTTCTTACGTTGATCGCGCAGAGGGTTGCGGAGATAAAAGGCGTTTCGGCGGAAGAGGTCGAGGCGGTTAATAAAGAAAATGTTTTGGCGTTGTTTGGGCGAACCCGTCCGCTTGGGTGAATTCTTCCGCTTGGGCGAACTCTTCCGCTTATGCGAATCCTTCCGCTCCTGCGCGCCGCTCCGACGCTGCAATTAGTGAAGAATAAGCTGAACGTTGTGCGCTTCGCGCAGGCATTACACGAATAGAGCTCATTCTTCACTAATCGCGGGCGCGTCTGCGCTCAAT
>Ga0123353_10007799_pt1 | contig 14531 bp, 8 predicted proteins | sample TergutLab28metaG_3_FD_92763 | JGI IMG/M metagenome (GOLD analysis project Ga0123353, IMG submission 92763) | Labiotermes labralis P3 segment gut microbial communities from Petit-Saut dam, French Guiana - Lab288 P3 | ecosystem: Host-associated > Arthropoda: Insects > Digestive system > Gut ... | reverse complement strand
TCGCCTGTGGCGGTGATGAGGTGAAGCTCGCGCGGGCCGGTCTGCTCCAAGATGTCCTCGACGCCTTTCTGCGCGGCCTCGGTATCGAAGTTCTTGACGTTCGTACGGCCCTTGTCCGTCATCTCGCCCTGATAGCGTTTCTCGTCCTTGATGGTGACGGGGCGCAGGCTGATTTTAAACACCTCGCTGCCACGATGGACGACTTGCGTGAGCTTCATCCAGCCCTTCTCTTCGAAGATGCGGCGACGGATTTCTTGGGCGAGTTCTTGGGGTAGGTCAGTGCGTGACATAGTTCCTCTCAGAAAAAGATTTTTGCAAAGCGCAGGATGCCTTGTTTCCACGGGACGCGGTGCGAGACGCCGGAGGCGTTCTTGAAGTTGGCGAGGTTGGCGACGTACCATTTGTAGTTGCGGATGAGCGCGTCTTTGTTGGAGTGTTTGGGGGCGTAGCCAAGGATGCGCTCGGCCTTCTCGATGCTGACGAACGAATCCTCGCAGGCCGTCTCATACACCCATTTGTAGAGGGGCGAGAGGCGGAGCATTTCGAGGAAACGCAACGTCCAAATCATCGGGGCGGCCGGGAAGCCCTTGATTTTCTTGCCGTGACCGGCCACGTCCAGCACGGCCTGATAATCCTCGCGCATGGTGGTGAATTCCTTCGCGCCGATGTTGAAGGTGTCGTTCACAATGGCGCGGTCGAGCGTCAGCGTGAGCCAGATGGACTCGCACAAATCCTCAACGTCCAAGAGTTGGTAACGGTTCTTCCCGTTGCCGATCATCGGGAAGCCGTGACCCGTATGCGCCCAGTCGTAGAAGAGCGCGAACACCCCGAGGCGTTCCGGGCCGATGAACGACTTCGGGCGGATAATCGGCACGCACATCCCTTGCTGGCGAAATTCGAGGCAGACTTCCTCTGCCATGATTTTGGCCTTACCGTACGGTCCCACGCCGACGAGCCTGTCGGTCTCCACCAGCGGGTGGTGGTCGGGGATACCGTAAACCGCCGTCGAGGAAATCATCACCATGCGTTCCGCGCCAACATCCCGCGCGGCGGCCAGCACATTGCGCGTACCGTCCACATCGGTCGTCATGATGTCATGTTCCGAATACAGCGGGAGCGCGGCCGCGGTGTGGATGACCCACGTCGCGCCTTCCATGACCTTACGCAATGTCGGCACGTCGCGGATGTCGCCGACCGTCGCCTGAATGTCGTCCTTCTCAGGATAATCGAACGGCGCCGAGTCAATGGACGCAATCTCCGTGATGCCCTTGCCCCGCAAGAAACGGATCAGGTTTATCCCCAAGAAACCGCTGCCGCCTGTCACTACTACTTTCTGCATATCTGATACCCCTTTGCGGAAAACAGTATAACCTACCTTGCATTGAGACCGCAAGTATAGTACACTGGAAAACATGAATTTCAAACTTACCGAAGACGCACTCATACGGGCCGCGGACATCCTGAATGCCGGCGGCGTGGTCATTATCCCGACCGACACCGTTTACGGCATCGCGGCGCACCCGAGACACCCCGAGGCACTCCAGCGCATCTGCACGATAAAAGGCCGCCCCACGGGCAAGCCCATCGCCCTGCTCGCGGCGGACGTGGAGGCCGTCGAACGTTTCGGCGCGACGTTCCCCGACGTGGCGAAACGCCTTGCGGAAAAACACTGGCCCGGCGCGTTGACGCTCGTCCTGCCGTGCGGCGACGGCTACGAGGGTTTCCGCGTGCCAGCGCACGATCCCGTGCGCCGCCTCATCGCATCCTGCGGCGGCACGTTGCGCGTGACCAGTGCGAACCTCAGCGGCGAGATGCCCGCGACCGACGCCGCCGAGGCGCTGCGTGACGTCGGGCTGGAGGCGGACATGGTGCTAGACGGCGGCATCTCCCCCGGCGGCGTCGCCAGCACCGTCGCCAAGGTTGCGCCCGACGGCATGGTGACGGTTCTCCGCGAGGGGAGCGTTGCGTTGTGACTTTTTTATCTGCGGGCGGAAATTCTCGATTCTTGCGACCGTCGCGTAAATTTTTTTTGAATTTCATACGCATTATGTTATAATAGGTTTTCATTTTTATGCCCCCGTAGCTCAGTTGGATAGAGCAACGGATTTCTAATCCGTAGGTCGCAGGTTCGAGCCCTGCCGGGGGCGCCATCTCAAAACACCAGAAAAATACTGTATTTTCTGTTTTGACATCATCGGTCACTTTGTGGTAATTTTATCATGTATCTATAATGAAGAGGTCCTCGTCGGCAGAGGGCGGTAAGAAAAGGAATGGATTATGAAAAAATTAGTGCTGATGACTGCGATTTTGTGCGCAGGTTTACACGTAGTTGGTGCAGGTTGGACAAACTGGAGCGGGATTCCGCCTCTTCTTCTCGAAGACCCCGATAATTGGAACGGTGCCATGGACGAGACGGCCGTCGCGACTTTCACCCCGCCGAACGGGACGACCGTGACCGTCACCACCGTGACGGGATTCACGAACGCTGACTTCACCGTGACTGCGCCGTTGAGCTCACTCACGTTTGACATCCCGTCGGGGTTGACGTACTCCGTGAGCAACTACTTATCCGAAGCCGCCACTTGGAGTTCAATCACCTTTCAAGGAGGCGGGACGCTTTTGGCGAGGGGTAGCTCGCATCATGGTGGACCGAGCGGCAGGGCGGGCATTAATAATACCCTCGTCATCACCAACGGCACGGTCTTTCTGGCGACTGGAGGTCTTGAGGTTGGGCGTCATAGTAATAGTAGATCCAATCTGTTCCTCGTGTCGAATGCCCAGTGTGAGGTTGGAACTTCTTTCTATATTGGGAGAGACGGTCGCTACAACCAGGCCATTATCAACGACAATGCCGCTTTGGTTTGCGGTACTGGGATATGGGTCGGTAGCGGGAGCAGTTCGTCAGGCAATTCCTTGCTCATTGACCATGCCACAGTGACGAGTTTGGCCACATCTCATATAGGAAATAGTGGTGAAAACAACTGCGCCGAAGTTACGAATAATGGGGAGTGGACTATTACCAATGGTGTGCTACACGTCGGGCAAAATGCTAGCCGGAACGAGGTGAAGGTGACGGGTGGCGGGAAGCTGAACCTCGTTGACCTCCGCCTTGGAGCTAATGCGACCGGACATGAGAACGCTGTAATCGCTGAGGGGGTAAACTCGTCAGTTGCCGTCCGAGGCTTTCCTGGTACTAATAATCTGTGGGTGGGGCAATCTGGACGCTCCAATTCCCTTCAGATTTTGGATGGTGCTTCGTTCACATCTACGATAAATGTCCTTCTCGCGAACAACGCCTCATCTTCGTCTAACACGTTTCTCTTGTCCAATGCTTCCGGCGAGATGCACAGGGAGTTTCAGATAGGGAGGCAGGGTTGCTACAATGAAGTCCTCATCAGCAACGGCGCCTCCTTGCTTGTCAGCAATCTTGTGTCTGTTGGGAATAACACTGGGGCATCGAACAACACCTTGCGTGTAGAGAGTGGCGGGACATTGACCGCCAAAGCGGCACTGATCATCGGCAACAACGCGTCGGCCTCGAACAACGCCATGCGGGTGGAGAACGGCACGGTGGACATCGGCGGGGCATTGACGGTCAGTCGTGCCGGGACGCTCACGCTCGCGGGGACGAACCCGGTGGTGATTGTCCGTCAGGCATCCGGCGTGGGCATGACAATCAATGACGGTTCGGCGCTCCGTTTCGAGTTCGATACGGTCGCGCCCACGGGCCCGCTCATTGACGTGGCGACGGGGAGCCTGTCGGTCACCAACCCCGGCGCCATGGTCATTGACGCTGAAAAGCTTGCTCGCGCGGGCGGCGGCAAGGACATCTGCCTCCTCCAAGTCGGCACGGCGTCGGGACCGGCGCTGACGGCCCTGAAAAACAGCTTCGACGCAGTCGCCTCCACAGGGCGAATCACCCTTCGGGTTGAGGATGACTTGCGGCTCGTCTGCGATGTCGCAGGTGAAGGCGGGACGTTGATTCTGGTCAAGTAGGGTAAAGGCACATTACACACGATGAAAACTCAATTCAGTAAATCAGTCGGTTTTATTTGTCTGGCGTTTGCCAGCGCGGCGTGGCCGGTGCTGGCGCAGCAGGCGCCTGTCTCCGGGCGTTTTGTCCGCGTGGAAATCCCGAAGGGTAAGGCGACGCTGGCGCTCGCGGAGGTGCAGGTGTTCTCGGAGGGTGTGAACGTCGCGTTGAAGGGTACGGCGACGCAGTGCGACACGGCGTATCAGGCGGTGGCTTCGCGCGCGATTGACGGTAACACGGACACAAGGTGGGAGGGTAACTCCATCGCCCACACGCAGGAGGACCGCAAGTACCCGTGGTGGGAGGTGGACCTCGGGCAGGAATACCCGATTGAGAAAATCATTGTCTGGAACCGCGAGGACCTGCCGAAGCGTCTGCACGGTGCGTCGGTCACGATTATCGGCAAGGACCGCATCGTGAAGTGGGAGCAGACGCTGACGAAACTGAGCCCGACATCCATGGAGTTCGTGGTTGACGCGAACGCGCCGCAGTCGGCGGCGGTCGGGCGCAAAATCGCGTTCAGGATTGAGCCGGCCTCGGACAAGGAAGTCGTCGAGGCCTATGAAAAGAAAGACACATGGATCGAGACGCTGCTGGCCACAGGGGCGAAGCTGGTGGCGATCCGCCATTTCGGTCCGGTGATGAACCGCCTGCTGGAAGATTTCCCGGCGGACGTGGCGGACATCCGGGCGGAGTATCATCCCGTGATTTACGGTAAGCAGTCGGGCGAGCTGAAAGAGCTGGCCACGCGCTATGTGCGGGAGATTCCCGTCCACCTGCGCGGGGACTGGATGAAGCAGGCCGCGGAGGTGAAGACGCTGGACGACCTCGCGCCCATCCGCGCGGCGTACCGCGAGAGCAGCACGCTGATGTTGAAGCTGACGTACCTGAACTACTTCAACGCGGAGGCGATGGAACGCGCCATCAACGGGTACGCCGCGAAGTACCCGGCCGTTTATGCGGACAAGGACGCGCTGCTGGCGCGTCTGGCGGAGGTCGCGCCCGTGGCGGAGGCCGCGCGGCAAGAGGGTAGCGACCCGGCGGCGAAGCTCGAGGCGGCCCAGCAGGTCGAGGCGCTGATGGATGCGGTTTACCTGCGCCACCCCGGCGTGGATTTCAAGGAGATGCTGTTCGTGCGCCGCTCGAAGCTGTCGCACAGCGGTTTGCCGGCGAACTGGCAGGGCAATTCGTCCGTCCCGCTGCACGGGTACGTGAACGACGTGGTGCGTGCGCCCATCAAACAGGCCGACGGCGTGATGCCGCAGGTGGTGTATGCGAGCGGCAGTTTCATCGGCGACGTGGACCTGCATTTCGACGCGGACCGCATCGTCTATTCGTCGGGGCTGAAAGACCAGAAGGGCTGGCGCATCTTGGAGACGCGGCTGGACAAGCCCGGCGTGGTCACGGAAATCACGCCGCCCGACATGACGGACATTGATTTCTACGACCCGTGCTACCTGCCTGACGGCCGCCTGCTGTTCGTGGCGACGAGCGGCTTCCACGGCGTGCCGTGCGTGACGGGCAAGGACTACGTCGGCAACACGCACCTGATGGAGAAGGACGGTTCCATCCGCCGCCTCGTCTTCGACCAGGACAACAGCTGGTGCCCCGTGGTGATGAACAACGGGCGCGTGCTGTACCTGCGCTGGGAGTACACGGACTCCGCGCACTATTTCTCGCGCGTCCTGATGACGATGAACCCGGACGGCTCCGACCAGCAGGAGTTTTACGGCAGCAACTCGTACTGGCCGAACAGCCTGTTTTTCGCGCGGCCGCTGCCGGGGTCGGTCACGAAGTTTGCGGGCATCGTCTCCGGTCACCACGGGTTTGGGCGCAAGGGCGAGCTGGTCCTCTTCGACGCGGCCAAGGGCCGGCACGAGACCGACGGCGTGATCCAGCGCATCCCCGGCTACGGCAAGATCGTAGAGAACATCACGAAGGACGGGCTCATAAACCTGTCCACCCCGCTCTTCCTGCACCCGTTCCCGCTGACGGACGAGCTGTTCCTCGTGTCCATGCAACAGAACAAGGACGGGCCGTTCTTCATCGCGCTCGCGGACATCTACGACAACTTCATGCCGTTGTGGCAGTCCGTGTCCGACCACCTGCTCGAGCCGCTCCCGCTCAAGAAGCAGCCCAAGCCCGTCCTGCCCATTGACCGCTACCGTCCGGGCGAGAAGGAATGCACCGTCTATCTCGTCGGCGCGGATGTCGGCACGGGCCTGCGCGGCATCCCCAAGGGCAAGGTCAAGAAGCTCCGCGTGTTCCAATACTCCTACTCCCCGCGCAACGCGGGCGGCCACTACAACATCGGCTTCGAGGGCCCGTGGGACGCGCGCGTCATGCTCGGCACCGTGGACGTGGAGAGCGACGGCTCGTGTATGTTCAAGGCCCCCGCCAACACCCCCATCGCCGTGCAGCCGCTCGACGAGAACGGCAACGCCCTCCAGCAGATGCGCTCATGGCTCGTCGGCGTGCCGGGCGAGACCATCTCCTGCATGGGCTGCCACGAGCGCCAGAACGCCGCGCCACCCACCAGCGCGTCTGTCGCCAGCCGGAAGGCGGCGCAGGCCATCCAGCCGTGGTACGGCCCGCGCCGTAACTACGCCTTCGAGCGCGAGGTGCAGTCCGTCCTCGACCAGACCTGCATCGGCTGCCACAACAACAAGACCACCGCCAAGAACAAGCTCGGCCAGCCCGTCCCCAACTTCGAGCTCGCCAAGAACCCCGACAGGTACTCCTCCGCCTACCTCAACCTCCACCCGTATGTGCGCCGCAACGGCCCCGAGGGCGACTACCACCTGCTCACCCCGCTGGAGTTCCATGTGGACACGTCGGAGCTGATCCAGATGCTCAAGAAAGGCCACCACAACGTCACCCTCACCGCCGAGCAGTGGGACCGCTTGACGACATGGATTGACCTCAACGTGCCGTTTTGGGGCACGTGGTCAGAACGTGAGGGCGAGCGCATCGCGCACCACCTCGAACGCCGCAAGGAGATGGCCAAGCTGTGGGCCGGCATTGACTTCGACCCCGAAGAGGTCATCAACCCCTACACCCCCGGCGAGTTTGTGCCGCCGCCGCAACAGCCTGTCGGCGCATTCTCGCCGCCCCCGACCGTCAAGGGTTTCCCCTTCGCGACCGAGGCCGCGAAGACCATGCAGGGCACGAACCCGTTCAAGGACTACGACCTTGGCGACGGCCAGAAGCTGACCTTCGCCCGCATCCCGCAAGGTGCGTTCGTCATGGGCAGTGCCGACGAGACCCCGGCCGAACGTCCCCAGCACGAGGCCAAGATTGCCAAGCCCTTCTGGATGGCCACCACCCCCGTCACGCAGGCGCAGATGAAACAGTTCGACCCCTCCTTCGAGAACGGCGTCTATGACATGCACTACAAGGATCAGGTTGACCGCGGCTACTTTATGAAAGACCCCGACTTCCCCGCCATCCGCGTGTCGTGGGAACAGGCCAACGCCTACTGCGCGTGGCTCTCCAAGAAAATCGGCAAGACCGTCCGCCTCCCCACCGAGGTCCAGTGGGAATGGTCCTGCCGCGCCGGCACCGACACCCCCCTGAACTATGGCGGCTTCGACACCGACTTCTCCAAGCATGAGAACTTCGCCGACTACATGCTCATCGAGCTTGCTGTCGTGGGGGTCAACCCCCAGCCCATCGCCAAGGGCGACGACCCCAACCCGGCCAAGCTGCCGCCGCCGCATTGGGACTACGAATTGCGCGACCGCCGTTTCAACGACGGCGTGCTGCACCTTGCGAAGGTCGCCAGCTACGCGCCCAACGCATGGGGCCTGCACGACATGCACGGCAACGTCGCCGAGTGGACCCGTTCCGCCTACAAGCCCTACCCCTACAACGATGCCGACGGCCGCAACAACGCCACCGTTGACGAGCACAAGGTCGTCCGAGGCGGCTCCTGGTACCGCCGCCCGCACATCTCCACGTCATCCTGGCGCTGGCGCTACCCCGGCTGGATGCGCCCGTTCGACGTTGGTTTCCGCGTCGTGATTGAAGAGTAGGGAGCAAGGAGTGTTTTCTTTAGCGTCGGCAGTGATGTGACGGGGTTCCCGCTAAAGGGCGAGTGGTGGCGAGATGTATATGGAGTGCGGCGGCAAGCCGCCGCACTCCATATAGTCTTGGTCGCCCCCCAAAAAACATCTGTACCCGAACGCTATTTTTTTGGGCGACCAAGGCCGTTCGTCGGCGTGTTGCGTCAAATAAAAACGACACATTATTCTATGCGAAACTTAATCGGGCTTTCCGTAGCCCCGTTAGGTGTTTTAACGGTTACGGTCACATCTCCTGAAAGCCCGTCGGGTACGCCGAATGCCATAGACTCTGGCCCATAGACTCCGGCTCTTGTGGCGAGCTTACCGCCCACAGAAACGGTGGTGGCTCCATGAACAAACTCCGAACCGCGAATATATACCCATTGCCCAACTGGCCCTGAGACGGGCGAAAGGCTGGTGATTGTCGGGATTCCTGTCGGAACCCCTACCGTATATTTCCCATTGTAGGTCGCCTGCCCGTCTGGCGTTTTCACCATCACAGTTGCTTCGCCACTCTTCATGTCCGGCACATTGACACCCAACCTCCCTGCTTGGTAAACGGTCACACGGTTTACTTTTACATCGTTGAAATAGACTTCAATGCTTTCGCTCCCGAATGTCCCATTAATATATACCCATTGCCCAACCGGACCTAGCAACGGGCTTATCTTGGTAACGGTGAAAGGACCGTCTCCCGCTTTCGCGTCAACACCTGAACGTCCGCTGGCTTGCACGTCACCTCTTAAAACCGGGTCAATCCAAACGCTATGGTCAGAGTTCCTGTCGCCCAAGTCATCTACTTCCAAGACAAGTTCCTTGACGGATGCCACCGAGACCTTGAAATTCTCGGTTAAACTATATCCCTTACGGTTAGGGTCTTCCGTGATGGTCTTGCTCTCCCACAGTAACTTGCCATTCCCGTAAATCCTGAACTTGCAGGATGAATTGAGATTGACACGTGCAATGCCGACACTTCCTTCCAGCGTTTTCATAGATTGTCCGCCAATATCGTAAACGATCCTGCTTGGGGCATGAGCAAACAGTGCGTTTGGCATGGATTGATTGTTGACCGTCCACGTATTGTCACCTTTCAGGAAGCTATGGGCTCCTACCGTTACGCTTATCTCTTGCAGCTTAGCTAAATATATTGAATTGGGTGACGATACGGTATTATCGTTCAACGTGTTCACTTCAGCTTTCACTCGACTCAATTCATTCTGGAATCGCTCTGTTTGAGCATCATCGGTCGTCTGGCGTTGTATCTGCTGTTGCTGCGTGGTGCTATCTTTCAATATGTTCATCTCGGCCTTAATCTGGTTCAGTTCATTCCGGAGTCGCTCCGTTTGAGCATCATCGGTCGTCTGGCGTTGTATCTGCTGTTGCTGCGCGGTTTCTTTCGGCGCGGTATTGTTCTTCAACGTATTCACTTCGGCTCTCAGTCGGTTCAATTCATTCCGGAGTCGTTCCATTTGAGCATCATCGTTGCCATCGTCATCTCCCCCACCTCTGGCAGGTGTCTGCGCAGGAGAACGCGGGTTATCGTTGCGAGGGATGGGAGCCTCTCTAGTTGGATTAATCTGCTGGTTGTCGTTGCTAGGGGTAGGAACCTCCGTAACGCCGTTACAGGTAGGGCATGGTATTCGCCTAGTTCTATTGCACGTCCGGCAGGGGGTTTCCTTTTTGGTTACCACCTCTCCCTTCCCGGCGCATGTAAGACACTGCAGCTGCCCAAATGTTCTGTCGTAGCGTGCGCCGGCACCGCGGCATCTGCCGCACACCGACTTCTCTTCGGTCACGATGTTCCCATTCCCGAGACACGTTGTGCAGACGATGACCCCGCTCCTTCCGCACGTCTCGCATTGGTTTTGGCTCACCGCCGGTTTCGGTTCAGGGAAGAGGACGTTTGCGCCAACCTTGACCAATTTCGCATCCGCCCTACTGTCAATGATGCAGATGCTACGGGTCGCCTCCGTCTCCAAGACGGTCAGGCCGATGGCCCCCGTCAACCCGCTTTTCACCAGGAGTTTGTCTCCCTTTTTCAAGAGTTCACCGCCCGCGCTAACCGCAACAGCAACAGCCCCTGTTTTTTGCTCCTCTATTTCGGTAATAGTCACGGGTGAAATCGCCTCTAGCGTGGCAAAGGCGAGGTAGCGCGTAATGAACGCTATCGCGTCTTCCGGCGTGTCGTAGAAATTTTGCGTCCGCAGTGTGCGCGTGAGTTCAGGCAACGGCGTGTCATCCTTGTAATTCCACGCCCTCATGTTAAGCTCAAGGATGAATATCTTTTTCTGCCCGGGCTTGCTGACGTGCCTGCCCTGCACAAGCTCGTAACTGCACAAATACACATTCGACTCCGTGGCGGCTTTATCAATAGACATTCTCGACTTGACATTCACGCGGCCAGAGCTGACGAGCAAGGTCTCCAAACGCGCGTGTACCGTCCTGAACGCGTTCTTTAACACGGGGTCACCCTCATAGACATGCGGTGTGTTGGCTACCCATTTCCCCCCGTTTTGCTTGATGTTCTCCTCAAGGATGACGATAGGTTTCTCTTTAGGTTGCCCCTTGGCTTTTTCCTTGGGTTGCTCGGCGAAAGCGCCAAGCGCCCCGGCGATAAGGCACAATGCTAAAAGTGTTTTCATGCGGTCTGTCTCCTTTGCTACGGTTATTTGTGAACCCTATTCCTCGGTCTCTTCCGCCTTTTTCTGTTTCAAGGTGAGCGTCTCGTAGCCTCCCAGACGGGTGACTGCAATCCTCTTCCTTATGGGTATGGTTCTAAAGTTTGTGTCAGGGCTGCATAAAAAACGGATTGTTGCCATCGTCAATCCCTCTTCTGGCAGGTGTCCGTGCTGGAGGACGCTGGTTATCGTTGCGAAGGACGGGTACCTCCGCCGTTACAGGTAGGGCATGGTATTCGCCGCGTTCTATTGCATGTCCAGCAGGGGGTCGCCTTTTGGGTTACCACCTCTCCCTTTCCGTCGCATGTGAGACACTGCAACCGCCCAAATGTTCTGTCGTAGCGCGCGCCGGCACCGCCGCACTTGCCGCACACCGACTTCTCTTCGGTCACGATGTTCCCATTCCCGAGACACGTTGTGCAGACGATGACCCCGCTCCTTCCGCATGTCTCGCATTGGTTTTGGTTCACCGCCGGCTTCGGTTCAGGGAAGAGGACTTTTGCGCCAACCTTGACCGATTTCACATCCGCCCCACCATCAATGATACAGATGCTACGGGTCGCCTCCGTCTCCAAGACGGTCAGGCCGATGGCCCCCGTCAACCCGCTTTTCACCCGGAGTTTGTCTCCCTTTTTCAAGAACTCACCGCCCGCGTTGACCGCAACGGCCCTTGTTTGCTCCTCTATTTCGGTAACCGTCACGGGTGCAACTGCCTCTAGCGTGGCAAAGGCGAGATAGCGCGTGATGAACGCTATCGCGTCTTCGGGCGTGTCGTAGAAATTTTGTGTCCGCAGTGTGCGCGTGAGTTCAGGCAACGGCGTGTCATCCTTGTAATTCCACGCCCTCATGTTAAGCTCAAGGATGAATATCTTTTTCTGTCCGGGCTTGGTGACGTGACTGCCCTGCACAAGCTCGTAACTGCACAAGTACACATTCGAATCCGTGACGGTTTTATCAATAGACATTCTCGATTTGACATTCACGCGGCCCGAGTTGACGAGCAAAGTCTCCAAGCGTGCATGTACTGTCCTGAACGCGTTCTTTAACACGGGGTCACCCTCATAGACATGCGGTGTGTCGGCTACCCATTTCCCTCCGTTTTGCTTGATGTTCTCTTCAAGGATGACGATAGGCTTTTCCTTGGGTTGCTCTTTGGCTTTTTCCTTGGGTTGTTCGGCGAAAGCGCCAAACGCCCCGGCGATAAGGCACAATGCTAAAAGTGATGTTTTCATACGGTCTGTCTCCTTTGCCACGGTTATTTGTGAACCCTATTCCTTGGTCTCTTCCGCCTTTTTCTGTTTCAAGGTGAGTGTCTTGGCCACTGCGCCCTTTTCATCAGAGAAGTCGAATATTCGAGTGAGCGTCTCGTAGCCCTCCATCTCGACCTTGACGGTATGCTTTGTCTTTGCGCAGGTGATCGGCTCGTCAAGCGAAACCTCCTTGCCGTCCAGCGTCACGGTCGCGTCGTCGGGGTCGAACTCCGCGTCACCCTTAGGCCCTTTGAGTTTCAAGGTCAGTTTCACGGAGAAATGTTCCGCCATCTCCTTCGCCACTTCGTCAAGGCATTTGCGAAGCACCTTTCCGAGCGCATCGTCACTGCCCCCGGTTATCACAACAGAAGAGCTGCCAGAGTCCTCGGAGACCTCGACGTTTTTTGTGAACGCCATCACGTTTCTCAAATCCTGAACATGGACGGTAATCAGTTGCGAGAGGCTTGTCTTCGTCAGCGTGTTACCGCCGTTCGTGCGGATTGTTTTCGTGCTCTGTTGCGGGTCGTTCACCACCAGCTTGACGAAATAGACGCTTTTCTCGACATCCAGCGCATCCATATCTGTAAAAAACTTCTCCTGTTGCGCCGCTTGGTCGTCCACACGGAAAACACAGAGGAATATATCCGTGTAGGCCCCTAGCGAGCCAGCAAACCAGTCACGCATCAAAATCAGGTTCCGCCCTACTTTTGTATCTTTGGCTTTGCGAGCGACCTCATCCTGAAGCTTGACCCTGCGAAGATACTCATTCAGGAAAACACTTGCGCTAAGTGCGTTGTACGCTCGCAAAGCACTGGCGTTTTCCTGTTGCGCTTGCTCCATCGCATCGCCCGCCATACCCTGAATTTCCGCATCCGAATAGGGTACCGTTTTCGGCGGAAGCGTCACGATCTCCTGAAACTTGTCCGTCCGCGTGTCAGGCGTTTCCACGGTTGAAACCAGCAGACGTATCCGCATATCCTTTTGCTCTCCTTGTGCCGCTTGCGCATCCACACCCGCGAACGCCAGCACCAGAAACCCGAACGCGACATTGCGCACGACGTTACTACTCATCCGAATTGTTTTCATTCTTATTCTCCTTGTTTCGGTTCGTGAAACAACCGTTTTGTCACCCCACGCCAACAGGGAACAGCCCTGCCGGAACAACATGGGAAAGCGAAAGCCCGCAGATTGTGCAGGCACCGTGGAACTCTGTGAGACAGGCTTTCTCGCCTGTGGATAAAAATCGCATTCATTTCATGCCCTCCTCATTCCTTGCCACAATTAAAACACCGTTTCTGAAAATATGGTGGCGTTCCACCATTTAGGGTAAAAAAAGAGAACGTCCCGTTTCCTGTTCTTTCAGGTGTGCGCTTGCACGGTCAAACAGCAACAGGCGGAGATACTCATCATTCGATACCCCTGCGTCCTTGGCCAACTCATCCAGATTGTTGAGTGTTTCCTCATCCAGCTCAATCGCGTTATTGTCATTCATTCAGAATCTCCCTTTGACTGTTGACGTTCAGCCATCTTCTCCTTGATAAGCCCCCGAAACATCGCCGCGAGGGTCTCGTACCCCTCCAGACGGGCAACCTCACACGCGAGATTACGCTCGGCATCTGTCAACCGAAACGTCGTGCTTCGCTTGTCAGGCCGATGCTTGCCATGCCTCGACTCTTTTTTCCCTTTCACCATTTGACAAACCCATTCTCCACTTAAAGACACGTATTAGCATACAATGGTGGCACTCCACCGTCAAGGCCTTTTACAAAAAATATCTACAGTATTTCAAGGGGAATAACAGAATGGCGGAAAAATGCGCTTCTGGGCAATGGCTTGGGGATATTTTGTGGACTACGGGACGTAATATCGTGCTTTAATTTTGTGTTGTCCTGTTTCCTAGCCCCAAGGGGGCGACAGGCAGTAGCGGGCAACGCCCCCCGTTGAAAAAGCGGCGACCATATACGCCCCCCAACGGGGGACAACCCGCCGTATTCCCTATCATAAAACTGTCATTTCCCCCTAATGCGCAATCCGGGTTTAATCAACTTGGCGAGACCGTTTTACCCGTAGGACATTTTCGGATTTCTCTTCTCTGAAGGGTGCAGGTCGAACTTCTTTTTTTTCTCGCTTGACAGACTCTCACGTTTAGGCGTAACCTGTACCCTATGATGTTTTGCAAGGTTTATTCTTTGCCAGACAAAAACGGAGGTTTGTGATGAAGATGAACAAGAAGCGGTTTGATGTGTTGACGGGTATGTTGGCAGGTGTGTTGGCAGGTGTGTTGGCAGGTGCGACCGCGCAAGCGGCAACGTTGGTGCTGGAGATTGACGCGCAGACGGCAGGGGTGGCGCAGGGGACAGGGGTACAGTCGCTGGTGGCGAAGGGTTCGGCGAACTGCACGTTCGTTCCGGTGAATCCGGGTCAGGGGATGGCCTATCTGTCGAGTTACTACGGGGCGAAGGCGTTCGTGTTCGACGGCACGGCGAACTCGGCGATGGTGGGGTGT
>Ga0123353_10007797_pt1 | contig 14532 bp, 8 predicted proteins | sample TergutLab28metaG_3_FD_92763 | JGI IMG/M metagenome (GOLD analysis project Ga0123353, IMG submission 92763) | Labiotermes labralis P3 segment gut microbial communities from Petit-Saut dam, French Guiana - Lab288 P3 | ecosystem: Host-associated > Arthropoda: Insects > Digestive system > Gut ... | reverse complement strand
AGCCCCCACTTTTCTCTGGCCATTATCTCCGTAACCGTTCAACTTTGGATATAGGTGTTTTAGGTTATATCGGTATACTTTAACATAAGGAACACTCTCCCGAAGTCTGGCACATTCCTCCTGAGACACCCTGTATATATATATATATATATATATATATATATTCTTTACATGAATCTGCACATTGCAAATAATGAACGCTACTTGTAAAATAATTTCATTGACATAAAATCCATCCGATCGCACTATGGCCCTGGGGTCGACTCAGCCTCTTAACAGAAATAAGTACCAGGAGTATTTCCTGGGGGTAAAGGCGGCCGGTGCGTAAGGCTGACAACCTACCACCATCCTGTGCCGTTGTCAAGAAATCTGGGAACCTTAACTTCCTGGAACCCTCTGGACCTGTCCAGGCCTGTAACGGGACTAATTTACCTTTACTTGTAAAATAAATGAAATTCCCAAATTTGTCGTGGGTTCAGAATTACATACAACAAAGCGCCATGCGGAAATTTTAACTCAGTGTGTACTTCTTAGTAAACAGATGTGTGCGAAGCGTGACTTTGCTTCATGAGTAATAACCTTCACTTTCTAACGTGAATGTCACACAGCTTATAATTTTTTCCGTTCTTTTTCCCAGTCTTGATCCTGTTTCCTATACGTGCCGCCCACACGAATAATAACCAAATGTGCGGTTTGCCCATGCCGTTTACTTGGCGTGCACGTTTCTTCTTATCATCAGATTAAACTACGATTATTTCCACAAACAATGTTATTCGTAGATTAATGTTGTCTAACGAAACAGTGCATTGAGAAAACTCACAATAAGGTCGTAAATAATCTTACTACTCTTGACTGTAGTTCCATTGCTAGGATGCCTGGAAAATTAAAAATGAGAGTAATCTTATATCTCTCAATTAGGGCCCGTTGCTGGTATTAATATGTTAGTTTTACCCTAACGTTATTTATGTGGAATTCCATCGACGTGGATATTTTTAAAAAGAATAAATTAAGATGAACATATCCGTATAAAGACGCCATGAGCGACTGTAAGCCGCCACCCCACTAAGTAGATGCCAATTGCCAAGCATTTCCGTTTTGCAGTCATTACTGCAAGTCAATTGACAGTTTCCATGCAGTTTTTCTGCTTTCTCCGGAGTCAGGCATCTTATGTAGCTTTATGTAGCCTTATGTAGCCTTATCCAGATGCAAAATGAAGAAAATAAATTAAAGTTAAAACAATCGATTAAAAACTTACGAGAAAATTTACAAAACAGATATACGTTATTTTCGCCTCATAGGGAAATTGTATTGGTGTTTATAAGAGTTACAAACAGTGATGTGATATTTGTTCTGTACGCGTAATAAGGAAATACTTAAACATTTCATTACTGGATTTGAAGGAAGCCAACCCGTTGTGTACGTACACATATTTATTAAATTACCCCATTGGAAAAGCTAGTGAATGTACCTTAAATAGCAATTTTCCTTGTTGGCCTGATGATGGGCGGGTAACGGCCGAAACATGTTGCCGAATGTAACCAGTTGTAATAGTGAAACGGTTTTATATGTTGTGTAACGAAGGTATAATTTAATAAATAGTTAATAAATAAAAATGTCATTATTAACTTTTTACATTACAAACTTTCGGTCATGCAAACATTTAATCGACTGTGTAGCCCCATGTTCATGTAATGACTATTTGAAAACTCAATTTATACAGCACAGAAAACATGCATCTTTGTTACAAAGATTCAGCAGCCTTAATAAAGCTGTGGAAATAATCTCTTCTCATTACGATACTCGGATGGAACGCCCAGATAAGCTGAGTGTCAGACATACAGTTTGTGTTACAATAGGTGTCATGTGACGCACAAATGACGCAGTGCTTCCTTTCCAGTTTTTCTTAATATCGGAAACGGAAACATAAGAAATGTGGGATGTTTTTCACGACGGATCAAAAAATTAATACCTTTTTACTCCAGCTCTGCTCAGAGGCTCCACATCTTAGGGTATATTGATTCTAAAATATCGACGAATTAATTGTTGGTCTATACAGCTGGCCAGTACTATCCACATCTATCAGGAAAAACCTATCCAGCTAGATACATTAAAATTTGATTTTTTTTATTTAAAGACGCTGTCAATAGCTTGGGTTGTGTAGCCTCCAACGGTAGGGTGATTATTGAGTAATAAATGTGAAAGGAAGTGAAATGAAGCGGTCGTGGCCTTGTTCTAGGTACTATGCCAAAATTTTCTTGGAGGATCTAAGAAAACCCTCAGTCAAATAGACAGCTACCGTGTGTGAACCCAGACTTTCCGAATGCAAGATAGTAGTGCTAACTACCCGACTGAGACGTTTAGTCGGTCCATTAAAAGAAAAGTGATATTTCGGGTTAAAATGTCGTTCATTCGTACGTAAGGCGTTGACATATAAGTGCAAGGTCACATAATTTTACTGTTTCGTGTCACTGTGTGCTTTGATCGCTATCAGTAAGTAATAATGATGACGGATCATTAGCTCCCTTTATTTAATTACCTCAGAAACCCCAAGGCTTAACCGAAAACTTTCGAGTTTATCTAACTACAAATTTTATTCAAGTTTTTCGCTCCGTTAAACATTCAAAGCGTTATCACGCGAGATGCCCAAAGAAGAGTCTTTGTGTCTTTTGCAAATTGCTCGTTATTATCGTCCTGCTTTAAAAGAAATCAGCTCAGTGGTTTATACACCGACAGTCGCGTATAGCGTTATTTATAGGCTCGTTTTTCACCTTTTAGTCACGAATGAGCCAACTCTGAAGTTATCACTGGTACAGTCACAGCTGCGGATATTTATTACTTCCGCAGCATTCAAGGTGTTGTTCTATTACTGCCGCGTCTTGGCGTGCAGCAGGGTACACTTAAGGTTTTGTCGGACTAGAGTGACGACTTGTGTCCATGGAAACTGCTCGAATCCGGAAATGAAACAAATTTTCAAGGGTTGGCGCTTACATAAACACTGATTGACCTTGTAGAGTCCGCCATCATGTGACAGATGCGTTATCAAGCTACACAGGTAGGCCTGTTTTTAATAGTACGGGGTGGGGGATGTGTATACGAAATCCATTGAATTTCTTGCTATAGTAAAATCAACTAGACGCACCAATGTTTCAAATTATTTTATTTTGGAATGACACTACATGTTTCGGACGGTCTTTCCGTCCATCATCAGGAGTTCAAGACTGTACATACAGCAACAGGCATACATCAAACAGATACTGCTGACTGCTTGCTAGCGGGTACCCGCTAGCAAGCAGTCAGCAGTATCACAAAATGTGGATGTAATAATGTCGGTGTTTCAGATTGAAATATTTAGTGACTGAGATGGAAAAAACAGCGAAGTAAATTAAATCTCACACATAGAAGTGAACAGGCCTACTTCAGATCACAAACAGTGCTCGTATTTAATTCCTGGTGTATTATATTTGAAGTTTCATAGAGATAATTGTAAATAATTCATAATTTGTAACCCGATGAAAATATTATTAGGGTGATGAAGTAAAGAAGAATCAATTAGTTGGACCATGTGGCACGAAAGAGAGAAATGAGGAATACTAGCTAAGTTTTCGCCGGAAAACCCGAGGGGCAGAAATCACTCGGAAGACCCAGATGTAAAAAGAAAGTTTATATTAAACCTTATCTTACATAAACAAGGTGGGAGGTTGTGGGCTGGAATAATTTGGCTCCGAATGGGTCCAGCGACGGGCTTCTATGGCTGCAGTAAACAACAGTGTAATTTCGGGTTCGATAAAAATTGATCATTTCTCAACCAAATGAGTCAATTTTCATTTCTCAACAGCTCAATTTCAAGCAATCAGTTTACGTTTTACATGAGCTAGGTTAGTAGTTCGGTTAACAATCAAGCTGCAGCCTGGCGGCTGCCAACACGTGTTCAGGGACTGTAGCTGTGACTTCAGATACACAGCGCTGTCTCATTTTATGCGAATTTTGAATAGCGCTATATAAAATAGTAACATACTATTCATTTTTTAGTAATTAACCAACTTAATGCACAGATTCTTGTTTTATAACAAGTTTATTTTATGCCTCTACATGTTTCGAGCACTGCTGTGCTCATCATCATCGGTGGGGGGGGGGTCAAAATTGTATTATACAGCATCTGGTATCATCACACCTGTAGGTGACCGTCCGGTACACAGGTTGCGAGAGGACTCCTCTCGCAACCTGTGTACCGGACGGCCACCTACAGGTGTGATGACACCAGATGCTGCATAATACAATTTTGACCCCCTGATAAGAAGCACAACACTGCTCGTAACATGTAGAGGCATACAATAAAATTATTATAGAACAAGTGTTTGTGCATTAAGTTGGTTAATTATTAAGATTATACTGAGATGCACGGTCAGCAAAACATCAAAATACTAACCATTTGTACTAAAATTTTTAAATAATTCGGATCATGCAATTAATTTTTGTGTTCATTTATTAATATTTGTGTTGAAAGTATGTTTAAAAGTAAATATACAATACAACTTTTTTTTATTTTATCTCCCAGAATGTTCCAATCTGTCCGAAAACATTCAGCAATTGTATTGACATTCACTATTAATCGCACGTAGGAAATACATCCAGTGATACAGCTGCTATTTAAGCTCAACACAAATTATTTGATATGGTCTCTGGGGGAAATAATACAACTGTTGTACAGTTACGTACTTTGAGAACACATGCCCCCTACTTCGTATTTATACCGATGGGAAATCAGTGTGTAATTACACGAGGCCTTCAACAAAACGTCCTTCACGTCAAATGTGCTCACACTGTACCTCCTTTAACTGTTTTTAGAGACGCCCTTCTTACTATACATGATAATTCCCAAAATGAAATTAATATAATGGTTTTGGGTGAATGGGGCGGCCATGAAATTAGTCTTCCTTTTTCCATCCAAATTGTATGAAAAACGGGAATTCGGTGATTTCCGCACAACCTTATAGAAATGTCCGGATAAGTGAACTTGCTGTTAAGACGTGCCTTTGAGCTGCGGAGAGTATTATATTTCAGCTTTACAGAATGCACTATTAGAGTTTTCCTGCTAAAAGAAACGGGTCTGTAATTTTTATGTTTGTTTTCGCCATACTTCACCAGAACCAGCAAGTCGATTTCTTTAGAACATCCAGCATATCAAAAAGACACACACTGATACTTGTAAGTACTGATGTGTTTCGTTATTGCACTTTATCCCCATCAGTAGCCTAATTATTTATATACATTTATACTTTGATCGCCTTATATTGTTGGATAATAAATACCATACAATGTACCTGAACATCAACAACGCCAGCTACAACGGGGTAACTGTTTTGAACGATGGGACCACGATGATTTGCATCCTCACAGTGATGGAGAAATGGCCTCGTGTCTAGCAAGTAGTAGTGTGGTTGTGCTCGTCTTTTAGACATCCGCTCACTCCATGATTTTTCTCGGTTCCTATGATTCTTGGTGTGCCAGTACCGAATGTTTTATTTGCCATTTTACCCTTTACTCGTTTAAACCCCGAGTGTTTCAGTTCCATCGCAAGTCGCGGTTGAATGCTTATCATTAATGCTACGGGTGCCGGACGTTCCTTTTCCGATTTCGGCCCGAAGATCCACTACCTGCATTGGGAGTTTGTGATTTTCCTCAGTACATCCAGTAAAATTCCAGGATATTAATTCATATTGAACCACGACTACTCCATGTCACATTCAGTCCCATTCAACATCAATAATCATCAAACCACAGACTGAGCTTTAAAGGACATCTTTCAACGAACCGCAAGTCAATAACGCCAATTCCAATCAACCTTCAAAAGAACTCAACGATGTTGTTAGGGTAACTTGCCTTTATTTCAGAATGTTTCATGGGTTTTGCAAGTAGCACTGGGCTGAATGCTAACTAGCCTGGATATTTACTGCAACTAAGGTATTTTGGGATTGACTATAATACGGTTCACTTACAGAAATTTTTTATGCCTTCAGTTTTCTTGTATTTAACAATGTAAATTAAAGATCTCATTTACCTATTCAAAGACAATTACAGTCGCATTACGCCCGTTAGTCATGGTTAAAGTATTAGGTAAACTCATTTCAACAGCTGTAACGGACTGACGAGCAATTTGTGCCCCCTTGTGCACGTGGCGCATGCGCGTGAGGAACAACTGCAACCAACTCCAGTGACACCCATCATTCTCTTGAAAGCCGAAGAAACTATACAAAAATCAACATCCACCCTGTCCCAGAGAACACTGAAACAGGCTTATCTGACTGCAAGGCAAACACTTTACAGGTAGAATAATCTCTCATGACTTGCGTACCGCACATTTTAGTTGAATTCTGTAGGATTCTGACAATGGACTATCGTATTTGGTATTGCTCAATGTTTGGACTTTGTCTATCGTGTCGTGCTTAAAGTACAAAAGAAAACAAGACAAACAAAAACACCCCATTTCTGGGAAATAATCTATACCCGTCCTCAGACACAAGAGTAAAGGGAACACCCACTCAGCTGGACCAGATAGGATAAGGTATTCTCAACCGCAGACGTTTCCTGATGAGGGGAAAATCCTGTACCCGAACCGTTGCGTTTTAACTTTTGCTTGTATTGTTATCATAAGACGACGGACAAATCCCAAAGAGTGAATAATTTCAAAGTTCGAATTAAAGATTTCAAATTCTTATATCTGATTTAACATTGTGTGGTAAATTATGAAAAGTTCCGTAAAAATATGTTGTCTTCCTAAGGGTGAGCGACGTATAGTGTGCCACCTTAATTTTGACGCACCCATTATTCAGTTAGATCTTGTCTATTGTTCCCACAGGACGTCATGGTTGCGAGGTCATCATCAATCACATCACCGCCGATAAATACATCCCTTGATTATCATCACCGCCACCGTAGTTGATCATGACGATAGAGCAGTTTCGTTTTGTGCCCTTCGTAACGTGACTGGCTGACGAGACAAACATGCAAACAAATAGGAACTGATCTATAGGAAGTGTGGTCCATTGCCAATCATAGCAGGAGAGCACGTCTCTTCCGGAAGCTTGGTCAGGATCGAGCGGAAGTCAACGGCTGATTGTTACCAGACTTCAAGAGCAGTATTGACAATGGACGTCACAAGGCCACATAGGATATAGTCGGTCACGTGATATTTCAGTTCGTAAAACAATGGCCATTCCGTGCTCAAAGCAGTTGTATAAAGAACATCAGACGAATCTGTTATTAGGCAGAAGTGAAAAGATTCGCTGGATAGTGAAGTTGTAATGCACATTTATCTAGTTTTAAAAATGTAAATATCCGTTCAATTTCATGTTTCCTATCATGTACCTAACAGAGAACACCCAACAGCATTACAAAATTTAATTTGTACTGCATTTAGAGTGGCCACGGCTGGTAAAGCGATGTGAAATTAGCGGGGAATTTTCTGGACGCAACTCAAATCCCTATTCCCAGTCTTTCATTCTGTAATACAAGCAAACTTGACTGCTTAACAGAATTCGGTAATATGCTATCACCGTGAACACAATTACGGGTCAGGCCAATATTCATTGACAGACACATTTCGGACTGTGTCAGTCTTCGAATACCATCTCCAGGAAACAGTTTTTGCAAATCAATGACGGATTGACATGTAATTTTAAATAGTTTGATAGTAGATTGTTGAATATTGTCGTAGAATTTGTGCACGATATATAACGAATACTTTCAAATTTAATCCTTTGACTTGTGTGTTATTTCTGCTTTACAATAATAATAGCCGCTGTCTGCTGTGATCATAAGTAACGTGAACATATTCCGGACGCTAATTTAAAATACGCAGATCCAGGTGGCCGTGCGATCTAAGGCGTAGGTCTGTGGCTTCTCGCGTGTTGGATTTGTGGTTTCGAATCCCGCCGGGTGCACGGATGTCTGCCTGTTGTGAGTGTTGTTTGTCAGGTAGAGATCTCCGCGACGGGCCGATCCTTCGTCCAGAGGAGTCCTAGCGAGTGAGATGTGTCTGAGTGTGATCTCGAAACCTCAAAACTGAGGAAACCTAGGCCCACTAAGGCTGTCGAGCCACAAAAAAACTGTTAAATATAAACTATAAATCTTAACTATAGAACCACATTCGGTTAGCCGTTTTGAGATATTCCATAAAGTTCGTGAAAAGTACAGACTGTACCAGATCATCCATAGAGAATGAAGTTAAAGTACAGGTCTATCGCGCACAGGGAAGAAGTAGCTTCCTCCGAAACGTTGTTACCTGCTTCACAGACTGTGCGGTTTCGTAACTCCCCCCCCCCCCCCCAAAAAAAAACACGATTAGGCGCCAAAGAAGCGCCAATATATTTTATGCTACCTATATACATGAACGTTTGTATATAGTATGTGCCAAACTTTCTAGTTCGCTTTAATTCCATGCACTGACTGCAAGAAAACTAAACGGCATGCTGGTAACATTAAACACCTGAAACAGCATACAGTATGAAGGTTTTTTAGAATGTACCTTATTTAATATGGCATTTATCCTGCATTATACAACAAGTTTTCATGGCTTGGAGAAGACGTGGTGATAAAGCTCCACATCTCCATAATTTCGATACTAGATGGAGGCGAATGGTCAGTTTCACACTTGGGTCTATGTCAACCCCCAAAGAGAATATGAATGTGTATGTGGTAGGTAGGCGAATAGTTCGTGTGAGGCTTGTGGCGGACAGTTTGAAAGGAGGCGAGTGCTACTGCACGCATCTTATAGCCTGGCACGGCGCTGTAAATTCCATTACGGAACTCTCTACGGAACACTGCTAAAATTAATTGTGGAACACAAAGCCATTTTAGGGTGACGCACTATGAAGTGGGGCATTTCATGAACATCCGCCCCGGTCAGTCGTTATCCACATCAGTCATTTCTATGAGATCATGGATCCGGGCTAGGCGAAATGACACGAATTGTCAAAAAGGTGGAAAGACTGTCTCATTGAATTCGTCCAACTTCTATACCTTGTAATGCGTATCTCTTGCTACGTGAGTCGCTGGCATACCCCACTTTGTCTCGAACTCCACAGCGAGGCAGACTCATGGTCTCAGCTGTCTCTCGGTCCAGTTCACCTGCAACAGAATCACCACACCCTGTATTATTTAACTTTTATTTTATGAGTATTTTCTTACTTGACAGGTTATAAGTTTTGAAATGTGGTGCTGGAAAGGGATGGAAAAGATCAGTTGGACCGGTTATGTGAGAAATGAAGAATTTAGGCAGCATTATTGTTTCTTGCTAACAAAAACCGAATCACAGCGCGAACTTCGCAGCTGGCGGGATTATTTATCGCAGCGCATATTGTGATTCAGTCTCTCTTGACATAAAACAAGGATCGACCTGTGACAAAATGGCAGACATTAGCTAATGAACATACGTAGGATCCTGCGCATGCGCGCTCCCGCACCGTACAGCCGATTGGCGGCAATTTCAAACTGGACCTTACTTTAAAAACGTGCCTCGTATTACTTAGAGTCAAGGAGCAGAGGAATATCCTACATGAAATAAGTAAACGGAAGTCTAACTGGATTGGTCACATTTTGCGTAGAAACTGCCTTCTACAACGGGTTATTGAAGGAAAGATAAAAGGGGAGATAGAAGTGACAGGAAGGCGAGGAAGAAGACGTAGGAAGCTACTGGATGACCTTAAGGAAAGGAGAGGATACTCTCATTTGAAGGAGGAAGCTCTAGATCGCATTATGTGGACAGCTCGCTTTGGAAGAGGCTTTGGACCTGTCGTAAGACGGAATACTAAATAAATGAATGAATGAATAAGTTGAAACTTCATCGGAGATGTTTTTAAAATATCACGTCTAATTATACTATTCTATCACAGTAGTAACAGCAAGATAACAGTCTTACCAGCCTAAAAACGACTAGGCACTCTATTGTTGTTACGTAGAAATAAATTGCGTTCTCTCGCGAGTAAAGCTGATGAACATCATCATGTCCAAAATCATTTGCTAATTAGGGGCCTACAGTTTGAATCGTGACCTGGAGAATGCCTAACCTAATCTTACTCTCACCAGTTGGTCGAGGTTGAGGGTTGGCACCTTAAAATAAGCTGTGTCTGCTTCAGCTCTCTGTTCATAACCGATCAACAGTTTATCAATCGACAGTGCATAATCTATACACTGACACAACATTGTGTGATATATACTGTGGAAACAGGACCCGAATGTTCAGCACCGCCAAAACAGAGGTCTTCTATACGATAAGATCCTCAGCCAGTTCCACCCACTTCCATTTCTTACCACTTATCTCCCCAAGATCCATCTTCATGAATTTCTTCCTTCTACCTCTCGGCCTTACAAGTGAGCATTCTCCAAAATTTTCCTTACTAAAATTATGCATGGAATCCTGATCACTCACATCCTAGCCTCATGCCGAGCTCATAGCAACCTCCATAATTACTTACTTCATCCTTCTTAGGCCAAAATAGGCTATTGGTGGCTCGGTATTCAAACATTTGTAATATATGTTCTCTTAGCAGTAACAGACCTCGTTACACAGTTGTACGATACAGGTACAAAAACTGTATTCTGACGCATTTAAAGAAAATGAGAATAAAAAAATAGCATTTATCATTCATAGGTCAGTGCATCGCTAATATATTCTCAGAGTATAACCAACAAGATGCAACGGTTCTCAATTTATTTATTACTCTAAGACGCTCTACGTGTTTTAGACGGGTTTTCCGTCCGTTATCAGGAGCTCAAAACTGCACATACAGCGTCAGGTATTTGTCAGACCATTACTGCTACCTGCCGCTAGCCTGGCCAGGCTAGCAGCAGATAGCAGTAATGGTCTGACAAATACCTGACGCTGTATGTGCAGTTATGAGCTCCTGATGATGGACGGAAAACCCGCCTGAAACATGTAGAGCGTCTTACAGAAATAAATAAAATGAGAAAAGTCGCATCTTTTTGGTTGTACTCTGAGGGAAAAAAATGGCACTTTCATGATTACTTTGGGTTTTCCATGGTGCAGCAACCCTTGAACACAAGCCCTTAGGGCTTTAGGAGGTGAAATAGCAAAAGGAAGATCCTTGAAACGCCCCAGTGAATTGCTGGCCTTCTCGTACATCAAGAGGGAATGTGTAGCTGCATATATTCAGTAACGAAGAGATGCCTGCCTTACACGAACAAGCAATGCAGTCGTGTATTCAGGAATCGTGCAAAGTATAATGCACCTTCACCGCACACGCGGGTGAGCTAGTTATATTCCAGACAGCCAATCAAAAGCTGCCTTGTGCAGTAACCTAAGCTTGATTTATCAAGCCAAGCAATCGGTGGAATTCTTGAATTCGGCATCTGTGGTATGATTTGCTTGCCACAAAAATTGTGACACGTTGGTGTATTTTGCTGTTTGAAGCTTGAGTTTTCTGGGATGAGGAGCAGAATTTGTGTCGCCTTGTCAGTAGGATTCAAGATTTCCCCGTTCGTGCTTCTCATATGAGTAGCAGAAAATGAAGACCTACGAGTAGTAACAAATACTATCTTCAGGAAAGGGCCGCAGATTTTTTAATGTTTTGTTAATGGTGAAATGCATAATTTGGAAAAACTTCGTGACATCCGGAGCCAGGGCTTTAATTTGATGAATTTAAGTCACGCAGGCTGCATAATAAGAAAGCCATAGGCTTATTTAAATAATATTAATGGATTTATTTATCGTTTCTACGAGAACACATTGCGCATGCATTATCGAGACTGAGTGGTTAATGTGTTTAGGGAAATAATTCCCAATGACAAAGAAAGTAAAATATGTAAACGATATTTGTAACAGCCGTGGTAGAACTTCTATCCACACATATTGCTCCTGTTTACGACCTTAGTTTTTAATAATTTTTAATAACTTTGAGTTTTTACGGACTTGCATAATGCATATTTCTACCTTAGTAAGTTTTAAGGACTAAATGTGAACCTGAGGATGACCTGAGATAGGTCGAGACAGTTAGCTCTATATAACAAATAGAATTTAGTTGTGTCTGCAGAGATTTTGATTTTTATAGAAATATTTCCTGTCTTGTCTCAGAATCTTAAGGAATACGGGCTTAGATTAAGGTGGCAAAATGCAATGTTCATGTTAAAGCGGGTCGTAGGCCTCCACAGAATGCCATTACGCTCATTACTGTCCGTTTAACAACATGCTGCAAGTGCTATTTATAGTACGCAACGGGATTCATGTTGTCAGAACTTGCTACGGAACAAAGAAGAGAAGGGTGCGATTCTGAAGAACCACAGGTGTCTTGGAATATTCAAGAAATACTTTGTTACTAAGGAAGCTGAAGGTTCATCGCCATTATCACCGTTTCCTGGGCAGTTCAATCCAGTTCACGTCCACGGATCTTACTGTCTTAGTTTCATCTGCGACTGAGTCTACGAAGCGGCTTATTTTGGCAGCAGTATCAAGAGATCCCCTGTTGTCATTAATCGTAGAGTTTCGTCAGTTATTAGCCACCTTTGTCCATTTCAGATCCCCCTCACTAGCTTACTTTACTTCACGTCAGCCAGATGAAGTCACATCAAGACATTTTCAAGAAACGAAGGCCTGGAATGAGTAGGTTTAGGAAATATATTTTTTTTCCTTTTGCACCAAACATAAATTAGAAATGTGAAAAATGCATTTGACATGTGGTCAAAAGAGCAAAAATTGATTACTCTATGTTATGGCATTTGTCAGTTTGCTTTCCCTAATTATCTGGATTTTCAGACCATGCAAATTATTGCGACCATCCATGCACAGGTATAAGTTGTCACCGACATGAAACTATGTTGGCACCACTGTTAGTGTTGGATTGGCAGTTACATCACGTCTGAAATGATGAGCCACTCCCACGTTTGTTTATTTACTGCACATTGTCATTGGCCAGACCAGTGCTTTGTCCTGTAGTGTGTCCAAAAGATGTGTACCTGAGTGTGTGCAGGCCTTGTTTCGTTTCAAACCCAGAACTTTCGATGAGGTCCCCAACCTTCTGTAAGAAATCTATTGCTCCATGACACAAGAACATAGACGCTTATCATTAGGCAGCACCCTTTCTGCCACCTCGGCGTTGAGAAAGGCATGAACTTGGGTAGTTGTGGTTCAAGGCCACTACCATCCTCGTAACTCTACCTACAATGTAATCCTATGTCTCCTCTCTGTTAGGCGTTCAGGCTTATCTCCCTGTCTTAGTAGAAAAGATTTGTTTACTTTGTTGTCAATTATTGCAGTTACAATTTTCACTGACTTTCGTATAATTTTATGAATATCATAATCAGTGTATTGAAATGAAATGGCGCTATATGTTAGTGGAAATTCATAGCAAAGCACGCGAGAAAACGTGTAACAGTTAATGGGGTTTGGAGTGGAAACGCAGAGCTGAGGTAGCTGTGGGACAGACTAGTGGAGGAAAATTCATGTTCATTTTTCTCTGATCCAGCTTTCTTAGCGTAGTTAACAACTCCATATCGTCCCTTAAGACATGGAGCCACAGTTACGATTCTGCAGTTTCCTTGAAGGAAGTGATTGCAGCCTATTTTGCAGTGCTGGCTGAAGTCGAAGACCAAATACCGTGCGTCACCAATAGGTGACCCATGTCTCGAGTGCGACCCAAAGGCACAATGGGCGTGAATGCAAGGTGTTGAGTAATAATATAAACAGCCTACTGGATGCAACAATAATAATTTTATTAATAACGTAAGCTTACGTGTCTTGTATCCTTGTCCCTCCCATAAGAAAGCTGTCTCTAGGAAAATTGCAGCCCCTAGAAATACCACTTTGCCAAAAACGGTGGAGTTTAGTGAGAGAATAAGTACACAAATTAGGAATAGGACACGTGAAATGAAGTTCAATGCCAGGTTGTCCTGAATTTCATTCACTCGTGGATCAGCAGTCGAAGTTTAAATATGTACACCATAGTCTGCGTTTAAGGAGCAAGTTTTACCATCTTTTTCAAGTACGGGTTATTTATGTCGACGAATAGATAGACCTTTTCAAGACCAGTTTCGGTAGGGTGTAATAAGGGACTGCATACGTTCTTCACTCGACGAAGCCTGAATTTTTTTATGAATTTGTAAATGTGCTGTTGTAATATGAAAACATTAACCACAGTTTTATGATAAGGAAACCTCTCTGAAGCTTGAAATTCATCCAAGCAGGCCTCCGTCTTTAACTCTTTAAAGACTAAATGCAGACTGCTTTATTCAAAGACCCAGTTCATACCGCGCAGTAAACACTTTTAATCTCGGTTATAAAACATTTCAGTTTATGGTGTAAGTGACACAAGTCGCTATTTGTTCTGATATATATATATATATATATATATATACACACACACACAAAACACATAAATACAGTGTGGGCAGAGCGTACAATTGTTGAATGTTAAACCTGTTGGTGCATCACATAACCAGTAGGCTTTGAAAGGTCAAGAGATCAATACAAGAAACAACTTCAGAGCGAGAGATGGAAAGGGCATAGCTGTCGACAAATGGATT
>Ga0123353_10007796_pt1 | contig 14532 bp, 17 predicted proteins | sample TergutLab28metaG_3_FD_92763 | JGI IMG/M metagenome (GOLD analysis project Ga0123353, IMG submission 92763) | Labiotermes labralis P3 segment gut microbial communities from Petit-Saut dam, French Guiana - Lab288 P3 | ecosystem: Host-associated > Arthropoda: Insects > Digestive system > Gut ... | reverse complement strand
AGATGGTTTTTCAATGGTTCAGGCATGGGTGCCTCCTTATCAGTAGCGCGGTCGCGTCCGCGCCATAGTCTCCCGCGCCGTAGACGGATAAATATTCATCCTTTAAGTAGTCGTCGGGCGGGGCAAGGGATTCTTCAAATCCGGCTTTCTTATACGAACGAATGGCTCTTTCGTTCTTGTGCGAGGGGCGCATGAGGCATTCTTCCATACCCAGCGATTTTTCGAGATGGCCCGCGAGGGCGGCGATGGCGTCGGAGCCATATCCCTTGCCGCAGTTGGCCTCGCTGCTTAACCAAATATCCAGCTCGGCTTTGCGCGGTTTTAAGTGAAAAGAGCAGTGGCTGATAAAACCAACGGGCTCGCCCTTATGCACAATCATAAACCCTTGCCCATCTTGCGGCGCCGCGCCGGTGAAGAAGTACGGGGCATAGTCGGCAAAGAATTCTTCGGCGGTCGGGATAGGCACATCGGGGTAATCCGGCGGTCCGGAATGGGACAGGGTGGTCTCTGAGCAAAAGCACCAGTCGTATACTTTTTGCCTGTCGTCCAATGTGGCGGGAACCAGATCAATAATCTTTCCTTTTATCATATGGAAATTATACCATAATCTTGATGTTTGTGATACAATGAGATTCATGAATGAAAAACTCGCAAAACGCATTGTATCGGAGACCTGTTCAGCTACGCTTCAAAACGCAATCGAAGAAACCTCGTTCATGGTTTCCGACTTTGATTTGCTGATTTTGGCGTATAAATATGCGCCCGACTACAATACGAGACTTGAATTGTTACGGCTGATTGCGGCTGATACAGAGGACGAAAAGACCAGGGCGCAGGCAGAACGCTGTATTGCCTTTGAAAAGGAAAAGTGGGAGATGTTTATTTCCGCAGAGGATAACTGTATTTTTGAGGCGAAAATAAAAGATGGGCCTACATCATGGGAAGAACGATATATCGCAAGGTCTTTTGAAGGCGCCATAAAGAAAATTAAGAGTTTTTGCGCGTATTATGAGGTAACATTCGACGAACAATCACGCTTTGATATTGAAAAGCGTAAATTCACGAATGAAACAGAAATTAAGAATTTCGAGGAAGACTGGCACGGCGCAGCGTCATATAAAGGCGATTTTGTATTGGTTGATGTGATGCATGACCATATGTCCGAAACGGAATCTCTCGCGGACGATTGCGATGGAAAATGTCTTGACTGCGAACAGCGTCCTTGTTTCCTAAACAAGCCTCCGGTCTTGCCAGCTTTTCTGAAAAACATGGATATCGTTCGCTATAAAGAGCATGATGGAGTTACGCGGTACGGTATCTTTTTCGGCGACATGAGAACGGATGAAGCAGATGATCGCGCCTATCTTGTTTCCCTGCGCTGTGACGCGTTTGATGACAGAAAGTTTCAAACACAGGAACAGTTTTATGAAAGACTATTCTATTTGCACGACCACATCCAATTTCCACAGTTGGATGTGATAGCGGCGGCGGAGCTGCCCGATGACTTGCGAGAAAACTACAATATATTCAAGCGGCTATATGACCGTTTTAAGGAGGTATCCAAATGAAAACACTGGTTCTATACTATTCGTACACAGGCAATACCAAGCGGATTGCGTTGGAGTTGGCGGCAAAGGAGGGCGCGGACAGCGCGGAGATTTTGGACGCGCGGCGGCCCGGGAAGTTTCGGGCCTATACGGCGGGTATTTTTGCCGTTATCAAGGGCAAGGCGTGGCCGATGCAGCCGCTTGACGTGGACTGGTCCGCCTATGATCGGATCATACTTTGCGCGCCCGTGTGGGCCAGCAATCCGCCGCCCGTGGTTATTTCCGCTTTGGCGCTGCTGCCCGAAGGGAAAAGCGTGGACGTCAAGCTGGTCTCGGCCAGCGGCAAGAACGAATGCAAGGAGCGTTTGGAGGGGATTCTCTCAGGCAGGGGCTGCACGCTCATAGGGATTGAGGATATCAAAGTCGGAAGGTGAGAGTATGAACATTATCGTGAAAAAGCCCTCTGAGGCGGAAAAGGCCGAGATGACGCGCAAGCCGATCTGGACTTGCGGCGTTTCGGAGTTTGACTGGTATTATGACAGCGAAGAGACCTGTCTGTTGCTCGAGGGCGAGGTTGAGGTCGCGTATGCTGGCGGCAGCGTGCGTTTCGGCGCGGGCGATTATGTGGTCTTCCCGCAGGGGCTTGCCTGCGTGTGGAAGGTTTTGGCGCCGGTCAAAAAACATTATGTATTTCGGTGAACAGCATAATTTTAGGGGGCAAAAATCATGGATGAATTGGCAAAGATGATGCGGGCGAAGGAATACCTGGACAAGCTCGCCAATGGAATTGACCCGATTTCGGACGCGGAGGTTCCCCAAGATACGGTATTGAACCAGGTGCGGCTATCGCGGTGTTTCTGCTATGTTTCGGACGTGCTGCGCCAGGTCATTGAACAAGGCGGCGTGGTGGGCAAGAGCGCGGCAAAGACCGCCAAAGTTCCGTTCCATATTACGGAGGATGAATTGGCACGTATCGAAGTTTCCGCGCAGCCGCTGCTGATCACCAAATTCTGCGAGCATATCCACAGCGCGATCGGTGATGAAAACCGGCCGAAACTCAGCTATCGGCCGCTGACGGACTGGCTGCTTGCCCAGGGTTATCTGCGGGAGGAAATTGTCGGCAACGCCCGACGCAGGCGCGTGGGTGAACGCGGCACGGAGATCGGAATGCACGAGGAAAAGCGAATCGGGTCTGATAAAGAGTACTACGCGATCCTGTACAGCCCCGCCGCGCAGCAGTTTCTTTTGAACAATCTGATGTTGATATTGGGTTCGTAATCATAGATACGCTATCCTTAGATGATTGAACGCAGCAGGTCATCCAGAGGAATTACCCTGCTGCCTTTGCTTTCATAGTATTGCAGCATTTCGCTGATTTTCCTTTTGTCATAACTGGTGACGCAATCTGACAAGACAGTAACTTTGTAGCCTGCCTTCAGCAAGTTATAGCAGGTTGACTTCACACAAACGAGCGCGTCCGCTCCTGTCAGGTAGAACTCAGATATTTCATTTTCATCAATGAAGTCGGCGAATGCCTCACTGCTGCACGCGTTTTGCTTGTGTTTCGTAAATATACTTTTTGATACTATTTTCAGTTCCGGAACCAATTCAGACCCACGGGTATTGGGTTTGAATTTCTTCATCGTGTCTGATGTATATTCCTGCCTGATATAAACGACATGGATATCATGATTCACTGCCCAATCGATGGCTTTATTGATATTGTCAATGATCTCTTTGTAATTCTTGGTTATGTCGTTCTGAATGTCAATAATTACCAAAGCTTTTTTCTGCATGGGGTTGCCTCCTGATGGGTTGATAGGGAAAGTATAGTCTAAAGTGGCTCAATTGTCACGATGGAAATTTAAGATTATAAAACTCTGTTCCTCCCCCCGCCCCCATCGTTTAATGGCCGAAGCGTAATGGCAAATGATTGATGGTCTGCATATTGTGCTGGGAAGACAAAAAGGAGAACCAGCAAGATGTATAACTATGACGGATATTATGCAAATAGCAACGCGAGGACGCCGCAGCGGCCGACCCGCGCCGACAGGGCGACGGACTTCGGGCCGAATCCCTTTGTGGTGGATATCAGCAAGGCCACGGTTCACAACGACACGTTTCGCACCGCTTTGTGGACGGGAGAGCACTTACAGCTCACGCTGATGAGTATTCCCGTCGGCGTGGATATCGGGCTTGAAGTGCATCCGGATGTGGATCAGTTTTTACGCATTGATGAGGGCCAGGGCTTGGTGCAGATGGGAGACAGTCGGGACAATCTGACGTTCCGGCAGCCCGCGTTTGACGATTTCGCGATCTTCGTGCCCGCGGGCACTTGGCATAACCTGACGAACACGGGCAACAGACCGCTGAAACTGTACTCCATTTACGCGCCGCCCGAACACCCGCGCGGTACGGTCCACCAAACAAAGGCGATTGCCGAAGCCGCCGAAAGGCATTAGCTGTTTATACACTGCCCGACTCGTAGGTAAAGCCCTGGCCGTGGACGTCCGATACCGTGTCGGTGATCATGAACGCATCTTTGTCGTGCTTGTTTACGATGGAAAGCAACTGCCTGTAATTTCTTGTGCTTAACGTGACCAACAGCATTTGCATGGGGTTCTTTTTATACGCGCCGATGACCGGAACGATGGTCACGCCCCTTTCCACTTCGTGCAGAATGTCGTGCGTGATCGACTCATGTTGATTGCTGATGATGTAGACCATCTTTTTCTTATTGATGCCCGATTCAATATAGTGCATGGTGGCCGAAGTGATGAAAATGGAGAAGACGGCGTAGAAGAAAGACTCTACGCTGAATACAATTAAGCTTAAAATGACGACGATACCGTCTGTTACAAACAGGCCCAGCGAGGTATTGAGTCCAAAATGCTTTTTGAAAATCAGCGGCGGTATGGCCGTGCCGCCGCTGGACGCTTTGTTGTGATACATAATGGTGACCGCTATCCCAAACAGCACGCTGCCCATGACCATGGAGAGCATGGTGTCCTGCACGAGGGTAATATGCGGCACTACCCCAATGATCAGCGGCAACAGGGCGGCGCCGATCACCGTATTGAAAAACATTTCCTTGCCAAGAAAGAAAAAGGCGCAGGCAAGGACAACAACGTTGCCAACCAGTATGATGACAGAGCGGTCCAAATGGAGCAGCTGTTCCAGTATAATGGACAGGCCGGTGAGTCCGCCGGCGGCAATGCTGTGCGGGCCCAAAAACATATTTACGCTTACGCTCATGATGAGGATCGCCACCGCGATGGATAATACTTTTTTAACCCATTTCCACATTTTATTATTTTTGCTGGTTGTTTTCATAAGTATACCCTCATAAAGACTGAAAATCTATAAAAGTGATCCTTCATTCCTCATTCCTAATCCCTCACCTCTCATCTACGACAACAGCTGCTCCAACATACGATACTGCGTCCCGTGCAGCGCAAGGTTGATCGCCTCGGCCAGAACCTTTGCCGCGTCGGCCACCATGGCGTCGATGTTCTTGGGCGTGACGATCATGTGCGCGAATTCTTCGGGCAGGTCGGTATAGTCGGGTTTTGAGATTTGCAGTTGGTCCAGCGCGTCGCCGATGATCGTCTCGGCCGACACCACCAGCGGCACGCCCAAAGTGATCACGGGCACACCGACCGTTCGGTCGTTGAGCGCGGTTTGAAAATTGCCGATTCCCGAACCGGGTGAGATGCCGCTGTCGTTCATTTGGATCACGGAGCCGATGTGCGCGCTCTCCATCGAGGCCAGCGCGTCCACGATGATCAGCAGGTCGGGGTGAATGGTTTGCACCAGTCCGGACACGACCTCGACCGTCTCCATGCCCGTAATGCCCAGCACATTGGCGGCAAAGGCGGTGACGGTGCGCACATTGCCGTCGAGCGCGTCGCGGCAGTACATTTGAATGTGGCGCGTGACAAAGACGTGCTCGGCCACCTTGGGGCCCAAAGCGTCCGGCGTGACAAAGCGGTTGCCCAGGCCCACGACCATTACAGACTTGGGCTCGTCGCCCTCCTCGCCGATGATGGTTTCCATCTCACCGGCGATCAGCTGCGCCGCCTGCGTGCGAAAGGCCGCGTCGGACAGGCTGTGCCGCTGTGCGGTCAAAGTAAAGTATCTGCCCTTGGGCTTGTCCAGCGCGCGCGAGGCCTCGTCGGTGGTGATCTTCACGCGCGAAACCCGCAGCCCGCCCCGCAGCTCGACGTCCTCATGCACGCCGGGGTAGTCAGCGAATAACTCTCTGCTTTCAATTGCGATATCGGTTCTCATTGGTGTTTCTATTATGCGCAAAAGAACCCATATAATCCGTGCGCAAGGGCGGCGTGTACGGCCGCGGCGCACACCCTACGGCAGATTGCGGCCGTCCAACACCTGGTGTACGCCCCAGGTGCTGGACAGTAATTTGCCGCAAAGTCTAACCGGCAAAGTGACCGCAGTCACTTTGACGAAGCGAAGCGTTATAGCATAATACAAATCAACCCATTACACCCATCGTTCACAATGCGCTGTAATGTGTTTTGCATACGCTGCTGGACCATTTCGTTCATGCCGACGACCTTGCCCTGCATACCCTCGCAGACCAGTTCGTAGAGCGATTTGCCGAAGATGTTCGTCTGCCAGATCGCGGTCGGGTCGGAGGAAAAGGTGTCGGTCAGATACTGCACCAGCGCCTCGGACTGCTGCTCGGAGCCCACGATCGGATTGATCTCGCTGTCGATGTCCACGCGGATCAGGTGCAGGCCGCTGGCCTTGGCGTGCAGCTTGACGCCGAACTTGCTGCCCTGGCGAATGATCTCGGGATCCAACAGCTCCATCTCGTCCAGGATCGGCGGCACAATGCCGTAGCCCGTTTGCTTGGCCTGCGCAAGCGCACCCGCGATCAGATCAAACTCACGCTTGGCTGAGACAAAGTCCTTGATGGTCGACATGAGCTGATAGTCGTCGCGGATATCGCAGTCGCAGGCGTTGCTTAAGACCTCGTAGAACACACCGTCCTCGGGCCGCAGGCGCACCGTGACCGTGCCCGTGCCGAGGGAGAGTTCCTCCAGCGTGGGGCACTCAAACTGCTCGACCGAGGACAGTTGCGTAACCAAAGCGGTATAGTCGCTCATAATGCGCAGCGCGGGCGCGGTGGAAAGCACCGGCAGCAGCAGCCTTTGCACCAGCGGGTGCTCCGTGCCCAAGGCGCGCATAAAGGGCGGGATCTGCACCTGGATCAGCTTTAAGGGGAAGGCAAAGAGGATCTGCGTCAGCAGGTCCTGCAAGGAACGCTCGTTCATGCGCAGGACGTCCAGCGGCAGCACATGCACGCCATGCGTCGCGGTCAGCGTTTCCACCACACCCTGGGCCGCGTCGCCCTCCGGCATGGTGGAGTTGACGATCACGACAAAGGGTTTGCCCGTGGCCTTCGCGGCGGTGATGGCGCGGGTCTCGGCCTCGAGATACTTTTCCCGGGAAATGTCCGTAATGCTGCCGTCCGTCGTCATCACAATGCCGATGGTGCTGTGGTCACAGATCACCTTCTCCGTGCCGAGGGCAGCTGCCTCCTCGAAGGGGATGTCATAATCGAACCAGGGCGTGCGCACAAGGCGCGGTACCTCGCCCTCCATGCTGCCGATCGCGTCAGGGATCATATAACCCACGCAGTCCACCAGCCGCATATTCACAGGGATATTCTCGGCCAGAGAGACCTGCACCGCGTCGCTGGGCACAAACTTGGGCTGGGTGGTCATGACCGTGCGCCCCTTGCCGCTCTGCGGCAATTCGTCCACCACGCGGGCGCGGATGTGCTCGTTTTCGATATTCGGCAGCATTAAAAGCTCCGAAAACCGTTTGATGAATGTGGATTTCCCTGTGCGCACAGGGCCGACCACGCCGAGGTAGATATCCCCCTGCGTGCGCGTTGCGATATCCCGATACAGGCTTTCTCTGTCCATAATTCCCTCCACAATGCAGTATTGTCTCCATAAGGTATGAAGTGAGGCGTGGGTCTATGCGCGACGTTTCATTTCTATTCGCGCCCTGCGCGCGTATACTGGAGCATGAAGCGTAAACAATTCTGTAGTTTTTTGTTGGCCCTCTTGCTCCTGTTTTGTTCCTGCGTGCCGCTGCAGCGGGTCGCGGAGGACTGGCTTCGGCAGCCGTCTGTCGCGGACTGCGCGGGAACGGACGACTGGGTCTTTTCCGATATCACATTCACTATGCCCGATGTGGATAAGCTGATACGCCGCGCGGAGATTCTGCTGCGGCGGGTTCAGAGCGGCAGGCAACCGGAGAAACAACGGCAGGCCTTTGAGGAGCTGTGTCAAGCTTATGAAAGCGCGCACTCGGCCTGCGCCTATGCCTATATTCGTTATTGCCAGGATATGCGCGAGGACGTGTGGCAGGCACGCTATATCGCGCTCAGCGGCGGGTTGAACGAGCTGCACTATAAGCTGGTGGATATCGCGGTCGCGCTGATCGCGGCTGAGCAGGCGGGGGCGCTGACCCTGCCGTGGAATAAGCAATACAAGCAGGGTTTTGTGAATGAGAGCACATTGGGCTCGCCTGAGGTGCTGGGCGATATGGAGCGGGAGCTGGCGCTGGTCAACGCGTATGACCGATTGGGCACAGGCCGCGACGATTTGGACGAGGGCGAGTTTGCGCGGCAGGCGGGGGCCCTGTTTTCGGAACTACGCGATCTGCGATTGGGTATAGCGGAGAAGTTGGGATATGAGAGCTATGCGGCCTATCGCTATGACTGCTACCGGCGGGACTACTCGACGGAAGAGATCACCGCGCTCTGTGCGGCGGTCAAGACCTTTCTTGTGCCGCTTTGCCGTGAGTACACGATCAGATACGCGGGTGAGCTGTACAATCTTTATACGGCGGAGTTTGTGCAATCCTTCACCATGGCACGGCTGCAGACGGCCATCGCGCAGACCGTGCCTGCCCTCTCCCCCGCCTGGGACTATATGATGAAGCATGAGCTGTACGACTTGGTATGGGACGACCATAAGCTCGGCGGCAGCTATACGATCTATCTTTCGGATCGGCACGCGCCCTTTTTGTACTCGCACTGGGACGGTTCCGCCACGGTCGTGGGCACGGTGATCCATGAGTTCGGGCATTTTAGCAATAGCTATTTCAATCCTTCGGCAGGCCTGAACGCGGGCGAATGCCTGGATCTCTGTGAGGTGGATTCGCAGGGGTTTGAGCTGTTGATGATGGGCATGTATGATACGGTTTTCACACGCTACGCGAAGGCGGCGCGGGTCGGGGCCTTGCTCGACGGGCTGTATTCCGTGGTCGCGGGCTGCATGGAGGACGAGTTTGCGCAACGGGTCTACGCGGCGGGAGAGCTCACCGTGCCGGAGGTGAACGATATGTATCGGGAGCTGGGCTTTGCCTACGGTTTGTCGGAGCTTTACGGCGCGGAGGGCACGGGCTGGACCTATATCCCGCACCACTTTCAGTCGCCGTTGTATTACATCAGCTACGCGACGAGTATGCTGGCCGCGCTGCGGATCTGGGAGCTGGCGCAACAAGACAGGCAGGCTGCCACTACCGCCTATTTGAACATATTAAATCGTGAGCCGTATTCGAATTTTCAGGAGATTCTCGCGGCAAACGGTCTGGGCAACCCCATTGACCCCGCCGGTGTGGAACAGTTGGCGCAGGTGTTGAAGGAATATTTCGAGAGCGCTTAAGGCTAGGTGAGCCGAACCCATGCGGTTTTCGCAAGGATTTTCCCCCGTAGCGGAGTTGACGCCGCTTGACGTGGGATCCGCCACGCCTGCGCGACGTCGCCGTGCCACAGGGGAAAATCCTGTTTGCGAAAACTCTTCGACCTCAAGCGTCCCAGTTTGGATGGGCGCCACGGAAGAGGAGGGCGGCGTAGGGGGGCCTGCGCCAACCGATGCTGACTCCGGCGCACGCCAAACTGGGGCGTTTGAGGCGCATGGGCTCGACTCTCCTAGCCTTAACCGACTTCCTGCAGATCTGCTACCAGTTCCACCAGCCAGCGCAGAATACGCGCGGCGTCGGCGGCGGAGACAGGGTCCGTTCCCGCTGTGACCTTCGCGTTGAACAACCCTTGCGGGCTCAGCGCTTTCAGATCCACCAGGTGCCGCAGAATCGCCGCCGCGTCCGCCGCGTTGACTGCGCCGTCACAGTTCGCGTCGCCTGCCACATAAGGCCCATAAACCCAAACGGCGGCATTCTGAGACAGGGTCTCGACCGTTGCGGAGGCAGCCGGCGTAAAGGTCATGCTGTGCGTTTGCAAGCCGGCACTGCCCACCGGATCGTCGGGGTTCGTCCAGGAGAAGAGCCCAGGCGTGTCACTGTTTTCAAAATCCGTGAGAGCGATATCCGACAGTTTCTGTCCTGTATGCGCAATGAAACCGGTCGGCCAGGAAACAAGCGGCAGAATCTTATCCGCGATTACGTCCACGTCCTGATCGGCGGTGTTGTAATCCGCCGTGGCGGTCGGCGTAAAGGTCATATTGTGCGCGTTCGTCCCCACGTCGCCGATGGGATCGCCCGGGATCGTCCACGTAAACACGCCCGGTGTGCCGTCGCTGTTGGTGAAGGCAGTCAGCGGGAAGTCGGCCAGCGTCGCGTCGCAGGCCGCGCGAAAACCGCTTGGCCAGACGGGGATCACCGGATCGGCCTTGATGACGGTCAGTGCAACGGTTATCGTCTCCGATTCATCGTAGGAGACGGTAAGCTCGTAATCGCCCGCCGCAAGGCTGTCGAGGTACGCACCTCTCAAAAGGATCCCGTCCTCGTCCGCCTCATAGTCGGTGTCCGGCGCCAAAGCTGTTTCGCCATTGCGGACCTCCGTTACGGTGTTGCCGTCCAGCCCAAGCGCGGCAGCCTTATCGCCGGTAAACTTGGTATGCGTGATGGCAGGGGGGCGCAAGCGCAGAACCAAGTGCAGGGTGCTTTCTTTTTGGATATTATAGTCGGACAGCGTCCTGCCGTCCTCCAGCTGTTTGCCCGCAAAAATCAGGCGTTGCTGGTCGGGCGGTATGCCCTCTTTTTCCTGTATTTTTTGCTTTACGTTCTCGATTGTGTCCGTTGGCTCGACTTCAAGCGTAATGGTCTTGCCGGTCAGTGTTTTCACGAAAATTTGCATACCGAAAACCGTTTTAGGGAGCATCAGCAGCATGACGGCCGCCAACAGTACAGCCAGGGTTTTTCTTGCTTTTTTCATGACAATTATCCTCCTTGTTTGCGATACCAGTCTATAAACCGCGCAATGCCCTGCGCAAAATCCATTGTGGGATTGTAGCCCAGCAGGGCCTTGGACTTGGTGATATCGGCGTAGGTGATCGTGACGTCTCCCGGCTGGTTGGGCTGCCGCCGGAGAAGGGCTTTTTTGCCGAGCGCCTGTTCGATCGCGGCTGCCATTTCGTCCAGCGTAACGGTGCGGGACTCGCCCAGATTGAAGATTTCATAGCGGCCATCGCCCTGCATGACCCAATCGGCCACCTTGGACACGCCGTCGATGATATCGTCGATATAGGTATAATCCCGGCTGCTCGTGCCGTCGCCGAAGAAGGGGATCGGCCTGCCTTCGGTGATCAGCTTGGTGAACTTATGGATCGCCAGATCCGGCCGCTGGCGCGGGCCGTACACGGTGAAGAAACGCAGGCAGGCCATGTCAAAACCGTACAGGCTGTGATACGTGTAGCAGAGCAGCTCCCCCGCCTTCTTCGTGGCGGCGTAGGGCGAGATGGGATTGTCCACGGGGTCGGTCTCGCTAAAGGGCACCTTTTCGTTGTTGCCGTAGACCGAGGAAGAGGACGCAAAGACGAACTTGCGTATGTCGAACGCGCGGCAGAGCTCAAGTAGTTTTAAGGTGCCCATCACATTCACATCGTAATACAGGTCCGGCTGTTCGATGGACGGACGCACGCCCGCCATCGCGGCCAGATGGATCACGCAGTCGATATCACGGGAAAAAGCTTGGGCCAGGTTCTGCCTGTCGCGGATATCTATGGGGAAAACCGTCAGTTCCCCCCCTGCCCGTTTCGCGCTTTCTATGTTATTGTGCTTGACGGCCGGGTCATAGGCATCGTTAAAGTTGTCGACGATGATGACCTCGTCGCCGCTGCGCAAATGCCCCTCCGCCAAGTGCGAGCCGATAAAGCCCGCGCCGCCCGTAATGAGAACTTTCATTCTTTTATCCCCGTCCGATGGATTCGTATTTAACGCCCGCCTGCGCCATGGCGGCCGGATCGTAGAGATTGCGTCCGTCATAGACAATCGCCGTGCGCATTTGCTTTTTGAACGTCTCCGGCGCCAGCGCGCGGATCTGCGGCCACTCGGTAAACACAAACGCCAGGGCCGCGCCTTTGAGCGCGTCCTCCGGTGAACCCGCGTAGGCCAGCTTATCGCCGTAGATCTTTTTCAGATTATCCAGGCCCACGGGATCGTACACGATGATTTCGGCGCCGTGTGCCAGGAGTTTCTCAATGGTTTCCATGGCCGGCGCCTCGCGCAGGTCGTCGGTCTCGGGCTTGAATGTCGCGCCCAGCACGGCGGTTTTCAAGCCATGAAAGGAGATCACGCGCTCGCAGGCCTTGTCAAACAGGCGCAGTTTCTGCGCCTTGTTGACGTCAATGGCGGCGTTTACGGTCTTAAGGTCATAGCCGCATTGCTTTGCCAGCAGGGCCAGCGCCTTGGTGTCCTTGGGGAAACAGCTGCCGCCGTACCCCACGCCCGCGTTTAAGAACCGTGCGCCGATGCGGTCGTCGAACGACATACCGCGCGTCACCTCGGAGATGTCCGCGCCGATCAGCTCACAGAGGTTGGCGATCTCGTTGATAAAGCTGAGCTTGAGGGCCAGGAAATTGTTCGCGGCGTACTTCGTCATCTCCGCGCTCTCGCGGCCCATAAAGACGGTGGGGATCCCAAAGGGGGCATAGATGTCCGCGAGCGTCTCACGCGCCCAATCGCAGGCCGTGCCAATGATGATGCGGGCGGCGTGCAGCATATCGTGCACAGCCGACCCCTGCGCCAAAAACTCCGGGTTGCTGGCGACTTCCACCCGCACATCGCGGGCAAGGAAATCTCGGATAAACTGTTCGACTTTGTCGTTGGTCCCGACCGGCACGGTGGATTTCACGACGATGACGCAGTCCTTTTCAACGGACTCGGCCACCTGCCGTGCTACGGTCGCGATATAGGTGAGGTCGGCCGAGCCGTCGGGTTTCTCCGGCGTGCCGACACAGATGAAGATGACGTCCGCGTTGCGGTAAGCCGCCTGCGCGTCCGTGGTGCAGGTCAGCCGTCCCGCTGCCAGATTCTCCTGCATGAGCGCCTGCAGCCCGTCCTCATAGATCGGCGCAATGCCCGCGTTCATCGAGGCCACCTTTTGGGCGTCGACATCGACGCAGGTCACTTGATGTCCCACGTGCGCCATGCACGTGCCCGTGATGATCCCGACATAACCGGTGCCCGCCACCGCGATTTGATATGCTCGCATAACTACCCATTTCCCTTTATAAGTTACATACATTTTATAATACCGGCGCGGGAGTTGCAAGTCCTTTGTAATAATGTTAGAATGATTCGCTATGAATAGGCAATGGGGTTATGTCGGCTTGCTTGTCTTGCTGGCCATGATATGGGGCGTTTGCTTTGCTGTGCAGGAGATCGGCAATGTCATGGGCGCGTTCGCGTTCAATGGGATTCGGTGTCTGTTGGGCGGGCTTGCGTTACTGCCGGTTTGGGCGTTACGCAGGTCAAGCGGGCGAACACAGTTCGCCCCTACAGATAAACGCGCGACATGGCTTGGCGGGCTGTACTGCGGCCTGACGCTTTTTGTCGCCTCCAGTTTACAGCAGCACGGTTTGCTGTTTACCACCGTTGGCAAAGCGGGGTTTATCACCGCGCTCTATGTGGTCTTTGTTCCCGTGCTGGGGTTGCTGCTCAAGCGAAAGGTATCCTGGAATATCTGGCTGGCTGTGGTCGGCGCGGTGGTCGGACTGTACCTGCTTTGTATGCGCGAGAGCCTGCGCCTGGAAGTGGGCGATCTGCTTGTCTTTGGCTGCGCGGTAATGTACGCGATCTATATTCTGCAGGTGGCGCACTACGCGCCCAAGGCGGATACCCTGCTGTTTACGAGTCTGCAGCTGCTGATCAGCGGCGTGTTGGGACTGGTTGCGATGTGGATTTTTGAATCCCCGTCGTGGAGCCTGATTCTGCCGAATTGGTGGACGCTGCTGTACGCGGGGCTGATTTCCAGCGCGGTGGGCCTGTCGATTCAGATGTTCGCGCAGCGCCGCGTCAACCCGACGGTCGCGTCGCTGATTTTCAGCCTGGAGGCCGTCTTTGCCGTGCTGGCCGGACTGGCCTTCTTCGGCGACCGCCTCACCCAGCGCGAAATACTCGGCTGCGTCGTGCTCTTTGCCGCCACCGTGTTCGCGCAATTACATTTCAAAAGGAGAAGTCAAAATGAACTGTGAAAACAACAAGTCCATGAAATGCCCCTGCACCTATTCCTGCTCCAATCGCGGGAAATGCTGCGTCTGTATCGCCAATCATGCGCCCTACGGCGAGTTCCCCGCGTGTTTTTTTACCGCAAAGGCGGAAAAGACCTATGACCGCAGCTATCCGGCGTTGGCAAAGGATCGGGAGAACAAGTAGTGGCGACCTGTGGTCGTCCGTTACAAACTATAGTACTCAAACTGCTATTGATCCAGTTTCAAACAATTTCCTGTTCCAAGGTCGCAAAGAGTTCGTGATCGAAAAACGCCAAAATGGTTATATCAAGCCCATCACATAATTTCTTGATTGTTACAGTTCCCGGGTTGCGGCTGACACCGTTTACAATATTCTTCAATGTAGATGGCGGCACAGCTGATAACCGAGCCAGCCGGTTGATCGCGATATTCCTCTCCTGACACAATAGCACAATACGTCTCGCGACTGCTTGACACATATTCATAACACACCTTCATCTTATAGTTTTTTT
>Ga0123353_10007795_pt1 | contig 14533 bp, 5 predicted proteins | sample TergutLab28metaG_3_FD_92763 | JGI IMG/M metagenome (GOLD analysis project Ga0123353, IMG submission 92763) | Labiotermes labralis P3 segment gut microbial communities from Petit-Saut dam, French Guiana - Lab288 P3 | ecosystem: Host-associated > Arthropoda: Insects > Digestive system > Gut ... | reverse complement strand
CGTAGCCGCCTACCTTGACCGTCTGCGTCCCGTTCTGCTTGAGCTTGACCGAAGCAGATGCAGCCACGGCGGACGAACCGTCCGAATAATGCTCTTCTACGGTGATAGTAACGTTGGCGTTGTTTTGCAGGTTCGTGTTCGACACAGTCGCGCTTACCCTGACAAGCTCGGGCTTTACTATATCGGGCTTGTTAAAGCTAATCCAGAAAACAGTGCCGCTTGACATTGCATCGGAATCCGGCATATATTTTATTTCGACCGTTTTTACACCGGTGATATCAACGGCGGTTATCGCTGCCGTGATGTCAGCGCCGATATCCCAGTCACCCGTAAATTCACCCGTCAGCTCCGCAACCGGTTCACCGTCTACGAATACGCCCAGTTTCGGGTTCAGACTCTGATCGCCATTGGAAACGCTGAGCGTTACCGACGCAGGGTTGATACTGCCAAAATCGACGTTTTCAATCTTGATGACGTCGCCTATATACGCGCCTCCGGCTGTGTATTCGGAATTCAATTCGGAACGAGGGGGCGATATGCCATCCCATTCGCCGCCGGAGCCCCACCAGTTAATCATATAACCCCATCGGTCTTCGTTTCCGCCTTGTAAAAGGGTTATATGCTGATTTGATCCCCTTATCCGTATTAGGCAATAAGCGTTTTGCGTAGCTGCCGATTCGCAGACGCCGCAAAGTTTTTTACAGACCTCAGACACGTGACATAACACACAAAATTTATCACATTCGATGCATTCGGGGCAAATGCCGCAGAATTTCGCGCAATTACCGCACTTGTCGCACCAGGTCCTGTCACAGATTATTTCGCAGATCCCGCAATCGGGGCACAACACACAGAATTTGTCGCATTCGTTACAGTCGGGACATATGCCGCAGAATTTGTCGCAGCGTCCGCACTCGGAGCATATGACGCAGAGCGTCGAACATTCATTGCATTCGGAGCATATGACGCAAACTGTTTCGCATTCTCCGCATATTTTGCACCTGGTCGGATCGCAGACATTTTCACACTTCCCGCAATCGGGACATAGAGTACAGAGTTTATCGCACTTATTACATTCGGGACAAATGGTCGGGACATGGTGAAGCCCGCAATCGGGGCATGTCGTGGACGGGTCGCAGTTTTCTATGCACTCTCCGCAATCGGGACATCTGTTTGCCGTACATTCTTTGTATTCCAGCCCGCAATACCTGCATTTCCATATTGCAACAAGCTGAAGATTATTTGTTACAGAAACGTTAACCCCAACAGTATAATCTGTGCGATCTCCATTGGTATACAAACTCCAACCCGTTAATTCGTAATCTTCGTTCGGCGGCGCGGGATTGTAGGGGAGATTATTCTGGTTATTATTATTAATAAACGTTTCGCCGCCGCCAACCATTTTGGGAACCATTGCGTTGTTTTCTGTCGAGTGACCGCCGTTAGGGTCGAATATAACGAAATATTGGCGCTTCCGGCTTTGTAAATTCAAAGTGGCAGATTGCAGGTTAAAGCCTCCGCTTTTATTGATCGCCGCATCGGGATTTACCGTTACGCCAACATTGCCGCCCGATTGGTCAGGTATTATTACCGCTTTGTATGTGGTTCCGCTTCCGCGCAGTTCACTGACGCTTCCGCCCGTGACGGTTATTCCGTTCTTGCTGAATCCTTCGACGGGATCGCTGAATTCGATATTAAATTCCGCAGGTCCGCATAGAGGAACCGAAGCGGATGTGCTGAGCATAACAGTCGAGGGGAGCGCCGCGCTGCCTGTGTCAACGTAATCGGCAATCTCTTTAAACACGAGCTGCACGTCGGCGATTTTCATATGGACGCTGTTGCCGTTATGTTGTCCGCTGACTTCAAAAGTTACGGCGGCTTTTCCGCCTTTTATTTCTATATCGCTTATAGTATGCGGATACCAGGTATTCCAACCGTTAAGCAATTCGCCGTTATATTTCGCTTCATCAAAGCCGGGACCGGAAACCGATGCGGACCAGGCGTAAATCGATCCGTCCGAATGGATTTGATATTGGAATCTCAAATCATATTTGCCATCGGGGAGGTTCGTCAAATTTTGTACCGCCGTTCCGGTGTAAAGGGGACCGACAGCCCAATCCATGAACTTAACCGCATTGGTTCCGGGGAGCGGGTCGCCTCCGTCGTTTTCTACAGTCGAGGCAGACACGCCGGCGCCGCCGGAGCCCGTCGCGTTCAGCGTCCAGCCGGCAGCAGTAGGAGAACTTGTCCCTCCGAATTTGCCGTTTGTTATATAGTTATTATTATCCGCCGAAACCCATACAGCATAGAGTGTGATCGCCGTGCCGGTAATAGTTGTATATTCGCCGAAATAATCGCCGCCGCCGTTTGACGCCGTGTTCCAGCCGGCAAATATAAATCCGGATTCGGTCGGATGCGCGGGGAAATTACCGCTTAAATTATCGCCCGTAATTCCGTTTTTGATGGATATCGCGCCATTATTATTAAAAGTGATCACGGCGGGAAGTCCTTTTACGTAATCGGCGGAGCCGTCGGGCTGCTCGAAAAGATTGTTATTGCTCCATCTCGCGTATACCGTCGTGTCGGCGTTTACGGGCGTTGATTCGGTAAACTCGCTGCCGCCGGTTGCGTTATCTGTGTCAAACCATCCGACAAAATACGATCCCGACTTGGACGGCGGCACAGGCAAAGCTGCGCTCTGTCCCGCGATTGTCTTGATTTTGCCCGGAATCGTGCCTGTGTCGCCGCCGTTTTCGTCGAATGTAACCGTATATCTTGCGGCCGGCGTTGGCCAAATGATTTCGGTTTCCGCTCTGTTTACGGCCGCTCTTATGCCGTCAATGCACGCAGTGTCCGGGTGTGCCGGGTCGTCAGGGTTAAATTGCGGACAAACGCTGAACCCGCCTTCGGTAAATTCGTTCCACGCATACATAAGTATCGTGTTGGGGTTGGTAGGGCTCATATTTGCCTGATTATATTGGAACGCCGAGTAGACAGCGGTTTCTATTTGAGAAACCGTCGCATCGGGATTTGTATGTCCCCAATACGGGTCGTCCCAAAATTTTGATTCAGAGCCGCGCTCCAAGTCGCGCCTGACGCGCGGGCGGGTATCAATGCCCACAGTCACATTAGGAATAATATGTATATCGCTGCCTCCGCCATTGTTTAAGTATGTTCTGCGGCTGTTGCGTGTCGCTGCAAACCCGTTGGCAACCGTGGCGTAAGGAGTGCCCGATGCGCTTACGTTGGCTAATGCGTACCAGCCAACGGCTTCGGCGCCGACCTGCCTCAGATTAGGCACTTTCGAGGCGATGTCTTCACTCCAGCCGCTGCCCCAGCTTCCCTCAACGTCGATAGCGGCAAAATAAGGATCTAACCCGGCGGCGTTGGCTTTGTTTTTTATGCTGTTGACCGTTGTAACCGTTTCGGATTCATTTCCGCCCATACAAAGATAAATAAGCGGACGGTCGCCTAATACTTTCATGAAAGCGTCTTTTTTCATTTCCTCAATCAGCCAGTTTTCGTCGTCTATAGTATAGTGCGCCCCCGGATATAATATCGGGCACCATCTTAGCCCCTGTCTTTCCTCGCCGCTAAGAGCCAAAAACGCGGCGCGCTGACCCATCATGCCGAGGCATCCCGCCCAGTTCGGCTCCCAGTTTTTGTAATAAACATAAGCCCAGTAATCAATTCCCGCGTCCACGGCATATTGAACTTCCTGAAGCATTACCTCACGCTGCGCGCCGTATATTTTCATGCCGGGGTCATATTGCGCTTCGGCGGTTTGCGAATACGCGGTCCATTGAATCGCCGAAACAGTATTGGGCGCGGTGATTTTGCGTCCCTCGCTCACCCATTGCGCATACAATTCCCGGCCCCGCTCGGATGGCTCGGCGTACCAAGGCAGCCGTTTGAAGAATTGCGGATAAGATAAATACCGTGTTTCCTTGCCCATAACATAATAACTGAACCTGCCGCCGTTAACGGAAACTAAGTCGTCTGCCTGGGCGTCCCATCTGATGACGCCGATAGAGCTTCGCTCGCCCGGTTCGCCTGGAGCGGCGGAAACTACGCTTGCCGGCAGTACCGGCAAAATCGGAAGTAACATCGTCAAAGTCATAAGCCATGCAATAAATCTTTTTGTTTTCATACGTTTTTTCTCCTTACATAACAAGTTTTAATTTATCAAATATCAAAAACATCAACCAAAATATTAATGTTCCAGAGCCTGTTTTTGGAATTCTGTCGGAGTCATATTGAAAAACGCTTTGAATTCGCGGGAAAAATAATTGATATGCGCAAACCCTGTCTCGCGGGCAACCTCGCCTACCGGTTTTTGAAGGCTCAATAATTCCAACGCTTTTGTAAAACGGTATTTGCGTAAATGTTCGCTCGGCGTAAACCCGGTTATTTTTTTGAATTGCCGGGTAAAATGGTCGGGACCTATCCCCAGAGAAGCCGCCATATCATTGACGGTCAGCGTGTGGGTTTTATATTCTTTTTCTATTATTTCCATAGCCTGTATAATATAGTTCATATACGGGTTTTTAATTTGCCGTTCCGAAAAATGCGATTCATGTACGCGGCTCATCAATACTATAAAATCGATAAGCAGCGCTTTTGAACGAAGTATCCACCCCGGCGGCTTAAAATTTCGTTCGTCGATCAAATTTTTTATTATTGTCCTTGTATATTCCCTGTCTCTGAATGAAAGGCATGCATGCAATTTAAAACTTGGCTCCCCGTCAAAAAAATCGGACATCCCGTGCAGCTTCCGGATTTCATCCATGACCCCGGTCAAAGCTTCGGGCAGGAACATGATATTGACAATATTTACATTATCGCGGCATCTGTAATAATGTCCCTGCCCCGGAGCGATCGCAACAATATCGTTTGCCATGAGCAGCTTCCCGTCGTTGCCCGTAAAATGCAGGCAGAACCCGTCGCGCACATACACGATTTCATAAAAAGTATGGCTGTGGAGCATATACGAGCCATGGTCGGGCACAAGAAGTATTTTAATGGGATATTCTCCGTCGGCAGGGTACGACTCATTGTCACTGACAGCCGCATCCCAGTCTATTTTATACATATATAAAGCCTCCTCAGACATTACGGTGGATCTTTTATATAATTTGGATTCTATATTATAAATTATAGAACAATTTTTTTTAAAAATCAATGATATTTAATAACGCATTAAAAATTCATATCGTATTTATGCTATTATGTCGAAATTTATGCTATATGTTTTTTTTACGATTATTTTTATTGATTTTCCATATTATGATTAGTATAAATTTGATAAAATTGAAACAAATCCGATACAATATTTTTTTTGTCATCAAAAAATTATTGATTTATACAACAATCTACTTTATAATTACAGCAAATAACATTAGAAAAGAATAAATTTATTTTAAAATAAAAAAGGAGAGTCAAAATGAATTTGGTTAAACAAAAAAAAGCATTAAAAAAACTTCTCGGTATCATACTTGCAATTATGATGTTCCTGCCCGTTCTTCCCATGATAACAGCTGTTGTCGGCGCGGCGGAGACGACCCGTTTGGTTACTTTTATCTCGTTCCCCGATCCGGCAGCCGGAAAATATCCCGCTTCGATGTACAAGTATGCCAGTAATACCGACCCGAAATGTATCGGATACCCGCTTTGGAATCAAACGATCGATTGGTATCCCGCGATCAGCTCGACATTTTTACCGGATACTTCCTATACGGCGACGGTCACGCTCGCTCCCGGCACGGCTGATATCTCAAACACCGACTTAAACACAGTCGCCGGCCTGCCGGAAGTCGGAGGAAACGTCCTCAGCGTCACCAAAGATATCGTTGGGGAAAATATTGTCGCCGTTATTACTTATGCCCCGACAGGTTCGTCGGTAACTCCGTTCCGGGATTTTGACCCGTCAATGCTCTTGTTCTACGACGACTTCTGCGGCAGCGACCGTGTTGACACGACCAAATGGGACTTACCCGATAATTATCTCAGGCAGGGCAGCAGCGGCTGGAATCCGGAACAGGTTTCAATAAGGCCCGATCCCGCCAATCCAAGTAACAATCAATGCGTCATCACAGCCGCAAGAGCTTCTACAGTCAACGGCAGGAACGCGGCATATCTGCGTGATAAATATAATTATACCGGAAATCTGAACAGATTCGTCGAAGCCGGATGTATACGCACGCGCGATAGATTCCAAAACGCTTACGGTTATTATGAAACGCGGATAAAAGTCGATTATATACCTGGCGTCTGGTCCGCTTTCTGGATGTATGACGATATGGTGGGCATAGTTGGAGACGGAGGTATCGACGGAGTGGAAATCGACGTCATAGAAACGATTTTTTCCAGATATGATACGGCGTATAATTCCAGCAGTACCCTGCACTATGACGGTTACGGAGCCGATCATAAACAGTTCGGCGACAGGCACGATAACGCGGTGCGCCCTAATATTTACGACGGTCAGTTCCACACCCTCGGGATGGATTGGTCGCCCACAGAATATATATATTATATAGACGACATAGAAGTCATGCGTATGGACCGTATTGTTTTAGAAAAAAATAATACGGGCGTTTGCCGGAATCCGGTGTACATCAAATTGTCTACGGAATCCGCCGACTGGGGAAACGCGCCATTGGAAAGCAGCTACACATCTTCTGAATTTATAATCGATTACGTGGCGGTTTACGACCAGCCCAAACATATCCAAAGGGACAATCTCGCAGACGACTGCGTGCGTATGGATATAAAAGCCGTGTATAATGAAGCCGAGGATAAATGGGAACTCAAAGCTGATTTTACAAATGCCCCGGGCGTAAGCGGTCCTCAATCCGGCACGGTAACTTTCAATGGAGAGACGCAAACCTACACAACCCCCGCAGTAAAGTATTTTGATATTGATTCAGGCGCGATAACCGGCATAAGCGAAAAATTGACGGCGGTATTTACCGCCGGAGGTCACGAAGGCTGGAGGTCAACCAAATTCGGAGCGGTAGAAGCTATGCGCACATCAACGGCTTTAACTCTGACAAGCGCAAGCCCGGATCTGAGCGAAGCCGTTTGGGCTGCCGCGACTCCTATCGATTTCAGCAAAGCCACGAAATATAACGATATCAGACCGGAAGTAACCGCTGCGGGAAAACTTGCGTGGGACGATACATACCTGTATGTCGGCGTCGTAGTCAATACGCCGGATAAAAATCAGCCCACTAACAGTAATGGGATAGGGCTTGTTAACGGAGACAATCTGATGATTTCCGTCGATGTAAACGGATTCCGCAGAGAAGTGGTTACCGCCATCGGCACCGGCGTCAATACCGGCACCCTCGGCGCCGCCCTCAATGCCGCAAGAATGTGGACAACGTCAGGTACCGGTATAGTCGTCAGCGGCAACACCGGCACATCTGTCAACCCTGCCAACAGCGTGGCAGGGATTATTTCATGGGATGCTTCCAAAAGCGAATATACCTACAAAATCGGAATCAGATGGAGCTATCTGGGTGTGACAAATGCCGGCGCTTTGGATAACGCGGATATAAAAATAGCATTGCTGATCAGTGACAAGGCGACAGCAGTAAACGGCGGCAACACCAGCGCTGCTGACCCGCTGCAAAGAAGGGCGCTCTCGTACTTCGACGGGATCATGGGACCCAAAGGATTGGGCATGGGTTCGGTGAGACTTGCCGTACCCGCGATTGAAGGCGAATCGACGGTAACTTTCGAGGACGGTTTTTCCGGTGCAGTTTTGGATGAAGTCACCGTCAATAGCGGTAAACCGGTCGGAAGAGTCCGTATGCCCGAAAATCCCGTGAGAGAAGGCTGGCTTTTCGCAGGCTGGTACACGCAAATCAACGGCGCGGGCACGAAGTTCGACGAATTGACAAAAGTAAACGCAAACATAACAGTATACGCCCGCTGGGTATATGCGGAATCAACGGTAATTTTCGAGGACGGTTTGACCCCGGGCACAGTTTTGAACGAAGTCACCATCGATAAAGGCACGCTCGCAGGCTCGGCGATCGGAACGGAACGTATGCCCGAAGACCCCTATAGAGAAGACTATATGTTCGCGGGCTGGTACACGCAAATCAACGGCGCGGGTACTAAATTCGAGGCATCCACAATAGTAAGCGCCGATACGCTGACGGTATACGCCCGCTGGGTATATGCGACGTCAACGGTAACTTTCCGCGACGGCTTGAGCTCGGGCGAGGTTTGGTACGAAGTCACCATCGATAAAGGGGCGCCGGCGGGCTCGGCGATCGGAACGGAACGCATGCCCGAGGACCCTTATAGAGAAGGCTTTCTGTTCGCGGGCTGGTACACGCAAATCAACGGCGCGGGTACGATTTTAAACGCGTATACGGTAGTGAGCGCCGACACGCTGACGGTATATGCGCGCTGGGTGGCTTTGGATCATAACTGGATAGTAAACGGCAGATTCGGAACCGGAAACCCGGGTACGCCCAATGCCTCAAACTGGACGCTGAGCAGTAATACATGGGTAAGGATTTCCGGTGAATGGGCTGATCCATACCCGGGCGTAAGCAATGCGCTCATGTTCTTTGAAGCCGGCACGGCGACCGCATCACAGACAGTTAACGGGATTCCCGACGGAATATACGAGCTGACTTTTTGGTATCAGATTCATTGCGCGGAAAATGAAATGGAGTCCTGGTCTGCGGTAGTTTCCGGACCCGGATTTGACGAAGCGAGATATGACGGCGAATTGATCAGCGGTTGGAACACTTGGTATCAGCAAAAAATAATTGTAGAAATAAGAGGCGGCGCTGCCGCAGTAACTTTCCGCGTAAACGGAGATTACAGCTCTCATCATATGAAAGTAGCCGATGTATCGATGATATGGGTTGGTCCTATTCCCATAAAGCCCGAGCTTGTCAGCATAAGCGCGACTGTGTCGAACACGAACCTGCAAAACAACGCCAACGTTACTATAACCGTAGAAGAGCATTATTCGGACGGTTCGTCCGCCGTGGCTGCATCTGCTTCGGTCAAGCTCAAGCAGAACGGGACGCAGACGGTCAAGGTAGGCGGCTACGATGTAACCGTGGTTGTCAACGGCAACAACAAGATCACAGAGTGTTATGTAGGCTCGCCGCCCGCCGGCGGCGGCGGCAGTCAAGGCGGCAATTCACAGGGCGGCGGCGGCAACAGTCAGAAATAGGCTTTACATAACGGCACACGCGAAAAGGGCTGTCTCAATAAGGGATATAAAAAACCCGAAAGAGACAGCCCCAAAACACAGAATCTAAAATATTTAATTTTTCGCTTTTCTTTTGAGCATTGCGATCCCTGCGGCAAATGCCCCAATGAAAACAATCGGTATCGTTATGCCGGCATCTCCGGTTTGCACGGCCACGGGAGCGGCGGTTGCCGGAGGAGCGGTGGCTTCTTCAACTGCCGCAGGAGCTGCCTCCCGGACAGGCTCCGGTTCGGGTTCTGCCGGTGCGGGAGGTTTTTCGGTAAATGAAATGCTGAAAGGGGTCCCGCTCGACATTTCGTCGGATTCTACCATAAACATTATGTCAACCGTCTGTACCCCCGTGATATCCGCGGTTATTTCGGCCGTCCTGTCAACGCCTTCGCCCCAGTCGCCCGTGTACGCGCCTATTATTTCGGCAACCTGTACTCCGCCTATGAATATACCCAAAGTCGGTTCCGTATTCTCATCGCCGTTCGAAATGTTAAGCGTTACCGCGGACGGACCGTTCGGACCGAAATCGACGTTGGCAACCCGGACGATGTCTCCCAAGTATGCGCAGCCGGGGGTATGTTCGTCCGTCAGAGATGATTCGCCGTCCCATTGGCCGTCCGGTCCCCACCAGTTAAGCGGCAAGTCATACCGTGAATATTCATCGTCGTCTATAAGGGTTACGTCATTGTTTGAGCCTATAAGCATTATCGTCGAATAAGCCGAAGCCGCCGCAACCGATGTTGTCATGCATAAAACCAAAACGGTCATTATAACTATCGCCGCAAGAAATTTTTTCATTGATTTTTACCTCCCGATATTTTAAAATAATGTATAATTTTATCTTATTTTCGTATTTAATCATACCACAATTTGTTTTAAAAAACAATATATATTGTGCGGGGTGAAAATTTTTATATCGGATTTATGCTAATTCAAATATTTTTGTACTATAATGATTTATTTCACTAATTTTAATATTTAATATGGAGGGAATATGAAAACTATAAAAATCCAAGTAAAAAAATCAGCTCTTTTAGTTTTAATATTTATACTTATCATACTTGTTTCCTGTAACAGCTCAAAAGTTATTGACTCCGATAATGAAAATATGACAGACGGAAGCAACGGCGCGGCAGACGCGGGTCAGACACAGGGGCAAGCTCCCCCGGAAGTTTCAGATTTGCCCGAGATGAATTTTGACGGGCATGTATTTACGGTTTTGTCCCGCGCCGAAAACTGGGGCGACTGGCAGGCTATCGACTTATACGCCGAAACTATAAACGGCGAAACTATAAACGACGCCGTTTTTCAGAGAAACACCGTCCTTGAGGATAAATACGGTTTCTTTATCAAGCAAATTACCAATATTGACGTGCTCGGTCAAGCCAGAAAATCCATAAATGCGGGAGACGAGGCCTTTGACGCCGCGATTCCCCTTATCGCAGATGTTGTGAGCCTCGCGAACGGCGGATTTCTTTACAATTTAAATGAAATGCAGTATTTAGATCTGGATAAGCCGTGGTGGGACCAGAGCGTAAGAAATTCTTTCGATATCCTTGGCAAGCTCTATATGATGACGGGGAATATATCAATATCATACGACGACGCTACATGGGTTATGATGTTTAACAAAAAATTACATAACGATTACGGATTGGAAGAAATATACAGCCTTGTTACAGACGGCAAATGGACAATCGATAAATTTTATTCGCTCACAAAAGGATTGTATAAAGATTTGGACAACGATTCCAAAAAAAGCCATGACGACATTTACGGTTTCACAACGCATGAAAATTCCGTCGACGGTTTTTTCTTCGGTTCGGGTCTGAACATAGTGGGCAAGGATAGCAGCGGGGCGCCTTCTCTTGTCATGAATTCCGCGAAAACCGTTTCGGTTATTGAAAAAACCGTTGAAGTCCTGCACATAAGCATGGATACTTATTGCCTGCCGGGAGATAATTGGGCGGATATACAGCGGGTATTTGAAAGCGGCCGCGCTTTGTTTTTCGGGGAGGTGCTGCAGTGCGTAATAAGGCTTCGACAAATGGATACGGATTTCGGTCTCGTGCCTTACCCGAAATGGGATGAATCGCAGGAAAAATATATCAGTTTTGTCGCGCCCGCGGCAGGGGTATACTGTGTGCCCAAGAGCGCTTCCGACCCCGACAGGACAGGGTTCATCCTAGAAGCAATGGCGTACCGGTCAAGTATCGACCTGACTCCCGCGTATTTTGACAAAGTGCTCACAGGAAAGCAGTTCAGGGACGAAGAGTCTTCCGATATGCTTAAAATTATAAAAGAAAACCGCGTATTTGACCTCGGATTTATATTTGACTGGGGCAAGCTGAGTTCGGGTTACAGAAAACTTGCCATGAGCAGCAGCACCGATTTTTCGTCCATGTATGAGCAAAACAGCGCCGTGGCGCAAGTTGAAATAGATAAATTGGTGGAAAGTTTCAGATGACGCGCAATTTTTATTTTACGTCGAATTCGTAGCAGCCGGGAAAAATTCCTTTAAGGACAATGTAATCCCCGTCGGTTTCTTCCGTAAACCCGCAGTCAACCGCCGGCCGGCCGTTTATATACGCCTTACCGTTTTTAAACCGCGGCAGATAAACCTCGGCTGTTGTCCCGCCGGGTGAAATCAACACGGAATTAAACGAATCCGCCGTTTTTTTCCATGTGAATTCTATATCTCCGTATATAGTCGGCACGCAGCCCTCGGCAAAATCAATTCCGGCGGTCATAGGTTTGACCCTGTACTCGGAAAATCCCGCTTTTACAGGCTGTACGCCCAGCATACAGCCGCTCATAATATGCGCCATTGCCGTGTCAGGGTGCGATAAATCATCCCATTTTGCGCCGTTTGCGGTTTCCGGGCCTCCCGGACGGTATAACATACATTCCCAGGTTGTGCACGGACCCCGGCAGTCGTCAAGCGGGGCAAACCAATCGATTTGACTGCCCGGCTTGAGAAGACGTTCCATAGCGTCGGAATCGAAGCCGTATTCATACAACCCCCGTATGACAAGGCTGACTATTTTTCCGTGGAAAAATTCTTCCGTCCTGAAACGGCCGCGTATTTTTTCGGCTCTGTCATAATCGACGAATTTTACGGCTATTGCGAGCGCGTTTGACATGAAACAATAATCGCCGCCGCCTTTGCGCGTAACAAAATATCCGTCGGGGTTCCAAAGATATTTATCGATGCCGGCCCGTATTATATCGGCCCTTTTTCTGAATCCCGCCGCATCTTCATTATAGCCTAAGTTTTCAGCTATAAAAGCCCCGCCGCACAAAGCGTCCCAAATCAAAATATTATTATATGTATATTTTCCGATAGACCGGCCCAGAACATGGTCCCAAAGCCCTTTAGACGTGTCGTGGCGCTGGAAATGCAAACCGTCCCCTTCTACGTACTCCCAAAGATAATCGAGATCGGCTTTCATAACTCCGTACATTGACGCGCAGGCCGACAAATCCCCCGTATAAAGCAGATAATCCGCCAGCGCCGGCACAAACCACGCGGAAAACAAATCAGACTGGTAATATCCGTAATCGCCGGTCTCCGGCGGTTTTTTATTTTCGGGGTAACAGGTCGCCCATACATAACCTTCGGGGGTTGTGTTGAATGCGAACATCAGAAGCGAATCGCGCATATACGAATAACCTTTGAATGTGTAATAAAGATTGCGTCCCGCCCAGTCCAAATCACCGATCCACGGGAGCCTGTCGCGTTTTGCGCCGTCTGCGACAAACGAAAGCGTTCTTTCAAAATCCCATTTATCGAGCCCGTGCTTGAAATCATCGTAAAATAATATTCCGCCGCCGGGGGATCGCAGGATAACTTCTCCGAAGAATGCCCATTGGTCCAATCCCTGACAAAATCCGCATAAGCCTTTTTTATATGTTCCGTCAACCGTAGAATCTATCATTTGTCCGTCAATATACGTTGTGAAAACTTCGCCGAAAACCACTGTTTTTATGCGGTATTCTTTATTATCTGTCACAGGGAATTCAATTTTTACAGGTTCTTTTATATTGGTATAAACGCCGTTGACGCGGCGTTTTACATAAAATCTGCCGTCAAGGTCCAAACGGAATACCATACAATTATTTTTGTCGCAGGCTCTTACAACCCAACCCGCCGACGATACCGGACCCGGATTTTTGGTTATTGACGCTGTAAACTCAAATGAATAATCTGAAAGCGACGCGCTGCCGGTATCGGCAATAAGGCCGGCATCGTTGGATTTTGCCAGGCCGCGCGCGGCAAGCCGCCCGTTTACGATTTCCCAGGCGTTTGAATTTGCGAAAGAAGCTATCTGGCAGGTATAAGCCGACGAATACCAGAGCCGCGTGAGATTTTTATCCGAACAGTCGAAATAGCCGCCGTATTCCGAGCGGTCGGAAACGTTTTCTATATAATACCATTCTATTTCGAGTTCTCCCGCCGTGTCAAGCTGAAAACGCACGGCGCGCTGCTGTCCCTGTATCATGGGAGAGGCATAAATACCGGGCGAAGATATGGTATATAGTTCATATCTGTATGGATTTGCGGGGGGAACAGGCAGTTCCACACCCAAATAAGTAGGCGTGCCCCGGTTATAATCCCCGGTTTCCCCGTATACGGGATGAAGCAGATAGTCATACCAATCCGAATATGAAATACGCAGCGCCGGATTTCCTGTCTGTGATTTTATTTTGAACACAGGATATCCTCCGGGAGTGGATTTTCCCATATCGATGATAAAAAACGGCTTATCGCCGGTTTGTTTCGATACGATTTTCACCGCGGAACACCCGTCGTTCAGAATGTTTTCGGCGCCGGCAACATCTCCGCAGGTATGTTTTACCGCAGTGCCGTAGCATTTTAACGGACAAGTCAGTATGTACTGCTGCGTTTGCTTTCTCTTTTCATTTTTCATTTTTCACAATCCTCCCGGTAAAATGTTAATTGCCATATGTATATTCAGTATAAAACAATTTATTTTAAAAATCAATAAAAATTCCCCGTACAGTAAAAATTATATCGCATTTGTGCTAAATCTTATGTATTAATGCTATAAAAAGGAGAGCTTTTTGTGATATAATGGGGCCGTGAAACAAAAAACCGAATAACGAAAGGGAGGAAAAAAACTATGGCAATCGAAAAATGTGAGCGGGAATATCTCCGGGAGCTCGCGAAAAAACAGTTGGAAATCGCAAACAGCGACCAGATGCTGCAAAAGGAATCGGCATGGTACGCGCACAACGACTGTAAATCCAACGCGCACCCTATAACAACACTCG